>ENA-ORDA01000393-ORDA01000393.1-marine-metagenome-genome-assembly--contig:-NODE-393-length-44969-cov-5.033569_pt1 | contig 44969 bp, 40 predicted proteins | sample MGYA00237778_ERZ508506 | MGnify/ENA primary metagenome ERZ508506 (study PRJEB26177, sample SAMN06267891) | marine metagenome | isolation source: Monterey Bay, California, USA | place: Pacific...
AGTGCTTTCGCGCTCGACTTGCATGTGTTAGGCCTGCCGCCAGCGTTCAATCTGAGCCATGATCAAACTCTTCAGTTGAAGAATCTTTTACCTCTGCCGAAGCAAGAGGGAACGGTTACGCAAAAACTTGCTTTACCATTCAAATCTCAGCTCAGAAACAAATCCTGAATCATTAATTCAATGAATCGATGAGTCACTTGTTGTTTCTGAATAGTTAGTGACAACTACTCCAACAAGTGCCCACACATCTGTCTTCATCTAATTGTTAAGCATCAAGTCGCCGCTAGGACTGACTTAGTGGTAAAGGCTTCCCCTTACCGAGGTGGCGCATTATACGCACCGTTTGAAACCGTGCAAGTCTTTTTCGAAGAAAAAACACTTTGATTTCATCCTGCTCAAATTGGGTCCTAGACCCCCCCTGAGAGGAAGCGCGACTATACGCGTCACTCACTATAGCGCAAGCTTTTTCGGCAAGATATTTAATGTTTCTACTGTACGCCTAAACCAACCGGCGTTCATAGCCGCATTAGCCCGCCAAACGCTTACCCGGCACGTGCAAAGCGGCGCCTCCAAACCTGCCAAAGCCGCCAACACAGCAAAGCCCCCAAAAGAACTCCATAAAGCACAGCATCACCGATATCGGATCGAGATAACCACAGTACGTGCAGTACGCCCAATACAGCAATGGCGTACACCAGCTGGTGTAACTGTCGCCAACGCTGGCGCAAGCGACGCCGCATTCCATTGGTTGAGGTCAGGGCAAGCGGAATCAGTAACACCCACCCAGCAAAGCCCACCATGACGTAAGGACGCTCTAGTAGCTCTTCCAATAAAATGGAGACGTTCCAGCCAACATAGACCTGAGCGAATACCAACAAATGCAGGGTTGTATAAAAGAACATGAACAACCCCAGCATGCGCCGGTACCTAAACAGTGCGGGCCAGCCCCATTGTGCTAGGGGTCGGGCAGCGAGGACCAGCACTAGCAAACGGATAGCCCACTCACCGGTTTGATGCATGAGGGCTTCAGCCGGGTCAGGCCCCAGGGCGTTACTGAAAACTCCGTAGACAATGTACAGGAACGGCGCGAGAGCCAAGCCGAACACCACCGCCCACCCTAGTTGAGCCGACCAAGGCAATCGATACACTGAAACACCCAAAAGCCCAACCCCAAGTCAGTAATATTTTTTTAAATCCATATTTGCGTACAAACCCGCTACCTGCTCGGCGTAACCATTAAAGAGTTGCGTTGGCACACGGTTAGGCTTAAAGAGCGATGACGGCAACCGTCTTTCGTAGCGTTGACTCCATCTTGGATGGTCGACCTCTGGATTCACATTGCTATAAAACCCGTATTCCTGAGCAGCAAGCTGCTGCCATGACGTTTGGGGCTGTTTGTCAGTCAATTCGATAGACACGATAGATTTAATACTTTTAAAGCCGTACTTCCAAGGGACAATGAGCCGCAGTGGAGCGCCGCTTTGGTTGGGCAGTGTCTTGCCGTAAAGACCCACGGTCATCAACGTCAATGGGTGCATTGCTTCATCCAACCGCAAGCCTTCTTTATAAGGCCAATCGATAACCGAGGTAAACGAACGCGTTCCGCGCATTTCAGCGGGTCTGTAGAGTGTTTTAAAGGCTACATATCGCGCGTCTGCCGTTGGCTCAAATCGACGTAACAAGTCAGCAAGCGGGAAGCCAATCCACGGCACCACCATACTCCAGGCCTCAACACACCGAAATCGATAAATCCGCTCTTCGAGATCAAAACCGCCTAACAAATCCTCAAGATTCAGCTTGCCCGGCTTGTTGACCAACCCGGTAACTTGCACCGACCAAGGATCAATCGACATGGTATGTGCGTGCTCGGCCGGGTCTGACTTATCGGTCCCAAATTCATAAAAATTGTTATAACTCGTCGCGTCTTCCTCCGGCGTCAACGCCTCGTCTGCCGCACAAGCATCGCATTCGCCCTGGTTATAAGCCAAGGGTCTTAAGGGAGACTCCACTGCAAAACCTGACGATGGCAGGGTGGTGGCCAAAGTTCCTGCTGCAGCCGCCTTTATTAAGTTTCGTCGGTTAAGCCAGACCGCCTCTGGTGTTATTTCAGACGAGGCAATTTGAGGCACATCAAGAATCTTGCGGGTCACGGGGATCACCCTCCTTGTCGGGCATCTGGAGCACATTTTGACGCAAATGTTGTATGGGCCCCGAGATGGCATAGAGAATAGAAAATATCCAGATAAATAGCGGCGGGTCTAAAGCGATAAGAGCCAATACCCCCACTATTAAAAAAATTCGGACAAAAGGAACTCGGCCGTCCAGCCTAATATTTTTGAAACTAAAGTAGGGAAATCGAGCGATCATCAGAAAACCCAGTGTCGCGAGTAAAACAGCATGCAACCAAGCCAGAGGCAAGGTTGAGGCGGGAAAATCATGGGTCTGACCCAGCCAAACACTGCCGGTTACCGCGGCCGCCGCCGCGGGGCTGGACAGCCCCACAAAGTAACCTGCGTCCACCGAATCGCGCTGAGTATTAAATCGCGCAAGTCTTAAGGCAGCACAAGCCGTATACAAGAAGGCAGCTACCCAGCCTAACTTACCGGTGTCTGCGAGCGCCCAATTGAACATTAGTAGCGCGGGCGCAATGCCAAAAGAAATCATATCCGACAGGCTGTCATACTCGGCACCAAAAGCACTCGTCGTGTTGGTCAAACGTGCTACCCGACCATCGAGCCCATCAAAAATCATAGCCACTAAAATCGCGACAGATCCCGCGTAAAAGTCTCCCTGCATACCAGCAATGACTGAGTAAAAGCCACAAAACAAGGCCCCTGTTGTAAACATGTTGGGCAGCAGAAATACCCCCCGGGCAGGGGCTGTCGTCCCTGAATCATGGTTCTCCTCGTAATCACCCACCAACGACGTAAGGGGAGCCTCAAGCTGCTCCGCAGCCCGTTCGAAGTTATCGTCTTCTTTGTTATTCGAGTCGGTAATAGACATAGGGTTCATTCATCAAAAATGCGATCGTAGTTTAACAGTGACCGGAAATCTAAGGGAGATAGTGAAAAAAGCTTCGTCTAGATGCTGCCAACAAGATTTTTTTACCATCTAAGGGTATACTTTTGGCCGAATTTTCAAAGCATAACACCCCAAAAGACACCCTCAGGAGAATATGGTGAGCAATTATTTTAATACGCTACCCCTGCGTATCCAGCTCGAAGAGCTTGGAAAGTGCCGATTCATGGATCGCGCTGAATTCGCCGACGGTGTAGATGCCCTGCGCGGCAAACAAATTGTCATTATTGGTTGTGGCGCCCAAGGCCTCAATCAAGGGCTTAACCTCAGAGATAGCGGCCTCGATGTGGCCTACGCACTTCGGCCCGAGGCGATTGCCGAGAAACGGGCTTCCTGGCAACGAGCCACCGACAATGGTTTTAAAGTAGGTGATTACGAGTCGCTCATTCCCACTGCAGATGTGGTGATGAATCTGACTCCGGATAAGCAGCACACGCCGGTAGTAACTGCTGTCATGCCCCTCATGAAACAGGGTGCATGTCTCGATTACGCACACGGCTTTAACCTTGTAGAAGAAGGCATGCAAGTGCGCAAAGACATCACCGTTGTAATGATGTGTCCCAAATGCCCAGGTACTGAGGTCAGGGAAGAATATAAGCGCGGATTTGGTGTTCCCACACTCATTGCCGTGCACCGTGAAAATGATCCGCAAGGCGACGGCATGGCCATTGCGAAGGCCTTGGCAGCAGGTACGGGCGCACACAAAGCCGGCGTCCTCGAATCATCCCCTATCGCCGAAGTTAAATCGGACTTGATGGGCGAGCAGACCATTCTATGTGGCATGCTGCAATCGGGTTCGCTACTTTGCTTTGACCGTATGGTCGCGCTGGGCACTGATCCAGGATACGCCGCCAAATTGGTGCAGTATGGGTGGGAGACAGTAACAGAGGGCCTTAAGCAGGGCGGCATCACCAACATGATGGACCGACTGTCGAACCCAGCCAAAATCAAAGCCTTCGAGCTGTCTGACACCATGAAAGACATTCTGCGCCCGCTATTTGAGAAGCATCAGGACGACATCATGTCCGGGGTATTCTCAAGTACTATGATGGCAGATTGGGCTCAGGACGATGCCAATCTACTGAAGTGGCGTGCCGAGACCAACGAGACAGCTTTTGAGAAGCAGGCGCTCACCGAAAGCGAAATCACGGAGCAGGAATACTACGACAAGGGTATTTTGATGATCGCCATGGTTAAGGCCGGTGTAGAGTTGGCTTTTGAGACCATGGTAGACGCTGGCATCATCGAAGAGTCAGCTTACTACGAGTCGCTGCACGAAACCCCGCTCATTGCCAATACCATTGCGAGAAAGAAGCTGTATGAAATGAACGTGGTGATATCAGACACCGCAGAGTACGGCTGCTACCTCTTTGACCAAGCTGCCAGACCATTGCTGGCTGAGTTTATGCAGTCTGTAGGCAGCGATGTTATTGGTGGCGGCATGATCGGTGACAACGGCGTCGACAATAAAACGCTCATTGAAGTCAATGCTGAGATTCGCAACCATACGGTAGAGTTAGTTGGCGAGGAATTAAGGGGCTACATGACGGAAATGAAGTCCATCGTCTGACCTCTTATTAAGCGACAAAAAAAGGAGCCACTAGGCTCCTTTTTTTGTGTTCGCGATCTCCAGGTCTGCCCGGCTAACGCGCCCTGCCGCTCTTACAGCAGTGGCGCTATGACCAGACTGACAATGGCCATCACATTGATCAAAATATTCATAGAGGGACCCGAGGTGTCTTTGAAGGGGTCGCCCACCGTGTCGCCAACAACGACGGCAGAGTGCGTATCAGACCCCTTGCCTCCAAGGTTGCCCTTTTCAACATACTTTTTAGCGTTGTCCCACGCTCCACCGGCATTCGCCATCATGAGCGCCATCAGAACACAGCCCAATAAGCCACCCGCCAACATGCCGCCCAAAGACTCAGGACCAAGACCAAAACCCACGACAACAGGCGCAAGCACAGCAATGGCTCCCGGCAGAATCATCCGCTTCAGGGCAGCAGTAGTCGCAATGTCGACACATCGCTCAGTATCGGGATCAGCCGTGCCCTCGAGTAGGCCCGGAATTTCCCTAAACTGGCGGCGAATTTCATTAATCATGTCGAAAGCCGCTTCGCCCACTGCCGTCATGGTAATAGAAGCAATAAGAAACGGTATGGAGCCACCAATAAACATGCCGATCAGAACCTGAGGCTCAGACAATTCAAGGGTGAAACCGGGGTTTAGCACCGATACGGTACTAACATAGGCCGCAATTATCGCGAGCGCAGCAAGTGCTGCGGCACCGATGGCAAAGCCCTTACCAATCGCAGCTGTGGTGTTGCCCACCTCATCAAGGCCATCGGTGATTTTTCGAGTGTCCTCGCCCATGCCCGCCATCTCCGCGATGCCGCCCGCGTTGTCCGCGACGGGGCCGTAGGCATCGATCGCCATGGTAATACCGACTGTGGAAAGCATACCCACCGCAGCGATGCCCACACCGTACAACCCGGCTAACTCGGTAGACGCGTAAATAATCGCAGCTAATGCCAAGATCGGAACAACGACCGACTCCATGCCGACGGCAAGACCCGTAATCATGACCGTCGCCGGCCCGGTTTCACCTGACTTGGCAATTTTACGAACAGGACTTCCGCCTGTGTAGTATTCAGTAATCAAGCCGATAGCGACGCCACCAACAGCACCGGAAACGACAGCCCACCAAACCTTGGCATCTAAGCCCAGTGCTTCGACGAGGAACCACGCCATGGCAGCAAATACGACTGGAGCGGCGAGGGTGCCACTGCGCAGAGCATCCTCAGGGGCAGCCGCCGAGCGGGCACGCACCAAGATAATGCCGATAAACGAAGCCAGCAGGCCAACCGTGGCCAATCCAAGCGGTAACATCATGAGCGAAGTTTGCTGCTCAGCGGCAACCGCCATCGTAGCGGCAATCGCGATACAGGCAATCATCGATCCGCAGTAGCTTTCGAAGATATCTGATCCCATGCCGGCAATGTCACCCACGTTATCGCCCACGTTGTCTGCGATCACGCCGGGGTTACGAGGATCATCTTCAGGAATGCCGGCCTCTATCTTGCCCACAAGATCAGCGCCTACATCGGCACTTTTCGTGAAGATACCTCCACCCACTCTGGAAAACAGCGCCACGACGGAAGCTCCCATACCAAAGCCGTGAATCGAATGTACCGACTCCGCATCTGTGCCGAAGTAATAGAAGAGTCCGCCCAATCCGATCAAACCCAAGGAAGCGACGCATAGCCCCATGATTGAGCCGCCATAAAAGGCGATGTTAAGCGCCTTCGCTGGCCCGTGATCATTAGCTGCGACAGCAGTCCTCACATTGGCACGGGTGGCTGCATACATACCCAGGTAACCTGCTGTAGCCGAGGATAAAGCGCCGACAATAAAGGCGATAGCAGTGTCTTGACCCAGCGGTGACAAGAAGATGCCCAACACCAGAACCGCAGCAAAAACGGCCAACATCTTGTATTCGCGATGCATAAAGACCATCGCACCGACATGAATTTGGTCTGCAATGTGTTTTACATTATCAGGACCGGCGTCGTGCTTGGACATCACGTTGTAGATAACAAAAGCCACAAGCAGCCCTACTAAGCCCACTATCGGCGGCATAATTAGATCAAACGCCATAAGAAATTTCCCCAGTGATTATTTTATTTATCGCGGGGAGTCTATACGTTGAACACCCGCCCCCGCAATGCAAGATAAGAATGAAACGCTATTAGGGGGCCAAGACCTTCTCTCCCCGCGCCATTCCCGCCACACCAGACCGTACGACTTCCATAATTTCGGCGTCACCAAGTGCAGCGACGAACGAATCCAGTTTCTCAGTTGGCCCTGTTAACTGAATCACGTAGGTCGCAGGACCCACATCGATAATCTGTCCACGGAAAATATCGGTAGTGCGTTTAACTTCGTCTCGCTGCTGCCCCACCGCCCGCACTTTAACGAGCAACAAATCGCGTTCAACGTGAGCACCCTCGGTAAGATCAACGACCTTTACCACATCAATAAGCTTATTGAGCTGCTTGTTGATCTGCTCGATCTTCAGGTCATCCCCTGAAGTCGTTAGCGTCAAGCGCGATAAGGAATGATCATCAGTGGGAGCCACATTCAAGGATTCAATGTTGTAGCCACGCTGTGAGAAGAGGCCCACGACGCGAGACAGCGCGCCCGGTTCATTTTCTAGTAATACAGACAGAATGCGACGCATTTTAAGTTCTCTCCGTTTTGCTGAGCCACATATCTTTCATAGCACCACTGGGAGCCACATGCATTGGGTAGACATGCTCATGGGGCTCAACGAAAACATCGAGAAACACCAATCGATCCTTCAGGGAAAAAGCCTCGCGCATAGCTGCCTCAAGATCATCCCGCTTCTCAACTTTAATACCAACGTGGCCAAAGGATTCAGCAAGCTTTACGAAATCGGGGAGGGAAGCGGCGTAATGACTCTCAGAATACCGCCCCTCGTACTGCATATCCTGCCACTGCTTGACCATGCCCAAATAATTGTTGCGCAAACTGACTATTTTGATTGGGGTGCCGTACTGCGCGCAGGTTGAGAGCTCCTGAATATTCATTTGAATACTGCCCTCACCGGTGACGCAGGCCACCTCTGCATCGGGCAGAGCCAGCTTTATGCCCATAGCAGCCGGCAAACCAAAGCCCATTGTTCCTAAGCCCCCCGAATTAATCCAACGACGAGGCTTATCAAATTTGTAATATTGAGCCGCAAACATCTGATGTTGTCCGACATCGGATGTGACATAGGCGTCGCCTTCAGTGACCTCGTATAGGCATTTAATAACGTCTTGGGGCATAGCCAATTCACTTTCCCCATACCGGCGACCGTGCCAAAGCCCATGGGCTTCACGCCAACTCTCGATCTGCTGCCACCACTGAGCCAGTGCTGCGGGCTCGGGCATTTCACGATCACTCCCCTGTAAATGGGCATCGATCTGGGCCAAAAGCTCAGTTAAAACGGTCTGTACAGGACCCACGATGGGTATATCGACGGGCACTATCTTGGCGATGGATGCCGGATCGACATCTATATGAATGATTTTGGCTCCGGGACAAAACTTACCCACTGTATTAGTTACTCGATCATCAAAACGAGCACCCACCGCCAAGATGACATCAGAATGATGCATAGCCATGTTGGCTTCATAAAAGCCATGCATGCCCAGCATCCCCAGAAATTGCCGATCAGACCCAGGGTAGGCACCCAGGCCCATCAAGGTATTAGTGACCGGGTAGTTCAACTTTTGCGCCAAAGTCGTTAACAAATCACAGCCTTCGCCCTGAATAACACCGCCGCCGGCATAGATAATGGGACGCTTAGCAGACAGCAGTAGCCTAGCCGCCTTGCGAATCTGTCCTGTATGTCCTCTGCTAGAAGGCTGATAAGACCGCAGCGTGACACTTTCGGGGTAGTGATAATCAAACTTGTGCTCGGGGTGAGTGAGATCCTTGGGGATGTCAATCACAACAGGGCCAGGTCTCCCGGTGGTCGCTATGTAAAACGCTTTCTTAATAATTGAGGGAATATCCTCAGTGCGCTTAACCATGAAGCTGTGTTTTACGATTGGGCGAGAAACCCCAACCATATCGGTTTCCTGAAAAGCGTCTTCACCGATTAAATGCGTTTGAACCTGCCCCGCCAGCACAACCATGGGAATCGAATCCATGTAGGCCGTAGCAATACCAGTGATCGCGTTTGTCGCACCGGGACCCGAGGTCACTAACACTACACCGGGCTTGCCGGTGGCGCGCGCATAGCCGTCTGCCGCGTGGGTTGCCGCTTGTTCGTGGCGCACTAAAATATGAGGGACGGCATCGAGCTTAAAAATTGCATCATAAATATGCAGGGCTGCTCCGCCTGGATATCCGAAAACATACTCAACGCCTTCGTCTTCCAAAGCCCGGACGATCATTTCGCCGCCAGATAATTGTTCCATGTTTCGCTCCCACCGTTGGGGGTGTCATACACTGACGGGAGCTGTGGGCTTACACCCCTACCCCACCGCCGCTGCCTGTCGCACGAAACACTGGTCGGATCAATTCCTAGCACCCTGCCAGAACAGCGATCACGAAACCCGTGTATCGGTCGGCCTGCGGGGTAGCGCAGTGTCGAGCCCGAAGTGCGCCAAACGCACCAGACGGAACCCGCAAACAGCCCTCATAACTATCCCGTCATGGGGGTGGGCCAGCGGATGAGGGTACTCATCGTTAGCCGTTGCCGTTCGCGTGACGACCGACATAGTGAAAAGGTGTCGTAAAAAAGTCAAGAAATGCTGTGCATTAACAGCGTGTGATATTGCCGAAAAGCACAGATCACAGTAGCGTGGGTGTCGAAAAGTAAATCTGGGTCCATTTATGTCAACCGTCCTCAGTTGGACAGCCTCGCTCACCATCGCCTGCCTGCTCAGCACGCTGGCACAGCCCACTGAGGCTGCCATCATGTATCGATGGAATGATAGCAATGGTAGACCGGTTATTAGTGACCGGCCGCCACCTCCGGGCACGCCGCACACAACACTCAACAGCGCACAATATGGCAAAAGTGGTGTCCGCCGTGAGGAGCCGCAAACACCCACCTCAAACAGACTCGAAGCAGACATCCCAGAAGCCTCCAACCAAAGCTCGAGCAATAACGACAACCCAACAGCTTCTGTGCGCATTCAGAAAAATGCCGATCTGTGCAAACATGCCCAGGACAACATTTATACCTATGAAAATTTTTCGAGGATACGCACAGAAGACCCTGACGGTACTGTGCGGTTTATGTCCTCAGAGGAGATTGAAATAAAACTCGAGGGCGCCCGCCAGGTAGAAAATCGTCATTGCTAAGCGTCGGCCCTACAAGCGATCAATATTCTCCACTCTAAAGGCTTCGTTGAGAATGTCGGCGCCCAATGGCTCAATCTCCACTGGATCAAAGCCTTTACAGCCAATGCAAACAGTGACCACATCATCAGTCACCTCGCCATCCCCACATCCAACACCTCGACAGCTTCCACCATTCGAATCTAGCTTCACTGTCACAATGATCGGTGGAATGGGGATCCCTTCACCAAATTTTTCGCCCAAGTCATTTTTCGGCGCAAACAGAGGAATGCTGTATGCCTTTGACACACCCAAATTGGCGCACATACCGCCGTTTCCCCCGTTGGGTTGAAACGTATTGAAAAACACCTGTCCCCCACCTATTGCCGACTGGTTCACAACCTGCTCACCACGATCTAAAAGGTCTATATACCAACCATCATAATCAGTGATCACGGCACCCGGCGCCAACCCTTGGGCGGCGTTTAATAGAGTTCCCCCATCCAAATTTGTGGTTGGGCGTGTCGTTAAATCAGTTTCGTTACCTCGCACAACGGGACGATCAATAAAGACATAAAAGCGATTGGAAACCTGCTGCTTGTAAGGATAATTTTGTTTGAGGGGCCGCTCACGATCGCCACTACCCAACGTTATAAAAACATCGCTCCCGAGGGCCCCCACTACTGGCCGGCTCATAAATCGCCGACTGGAGTTAGCGACGCTTGCAATTTTTTTTATAAACCAAGCGGACTGGGTCAGAGGTACCGTTGATGTCGCTTGAGCACCGGGAAGTTGAGTCAAAGAAATCCGATACAAACCTCCAGCCGCATCCGCAGCATAGACAAAATCGATGTAACCATCGAAATCAATATCCAGTAACTCCAACTCGGCTACCACAGGTGCATCAGTCGCCAACTCTGCCAACAGCTCACCGCTGCGAGCATCAACAAAAAATATACTATTCCCTTTGGCCGTGCCCGAACACGCATAGGCCGCGCTGTCCACATCTAGGCAGCTATCCCATCCCCCGCCCATCATCAGTACAGGGCGACTTCCCTCCTGATAGCCTTCAATGTAACCCACAACTGGGGTCGACCAGGTTTGGCCGACATTAGAGAACCCCGGAGTGCAACCTACATCTTGCGCAGAACTTGGGCATCCCAACTTCCAAAGCAAGGTTGGGCTGTTTGGGGGGATCCCCGCGCGCCCCGCGGTGGGACTGATATCAAAGCCGTACACCATACGGCCACCGCGACGCATTGTCGGAAAAATAAAGCCTGTCGTGAGATCGCCATAAGCGTTGTATTTGGTATAAACACCCGTGGAACCATCGAAGAAGTAATCTTTTTTTTCTGCGTCTATATCAGTCGACAGTGCAGCATCTAACCCAAAATAATTTACCGAAGGCGTATTGCGATACTGCCGTTCAATGCCTTGATAATGCTCTGGCGCGATAAAAGCCCAGTCTTCAGTCCCTGTATCCGGATTAAGGCTTCTGTAAACACCGTCGTTGCTTCCATAGAAGACACGAAATAAAGTCTCGCCGTCTGGCTTTGATCCATAACTGACTGTCAGTGGTCGAGAATGCACAATATCGCCATGAATAGTGGCACGTAACCCTAAAGCGGGCATACGTTCGGTGGACTCCAAATAAGGATTGGTGCCATACAGGCCGTCACCGACGAGCACTTTTGCATCACCACCGCGCAACCCCGGATTTTCCCCGACCACGTAACGATGATAGACAGGGTCACTGAAATCACTAGCGATAAGCGAACGTAGCGCCTGCTCCGACTCGGTCAAAATGACCCTGGCGCTGACCCCCGAAGACGTGATTTGGTTTCTAATCTGCTGTGCTGCACCTCCTTTTTCAACAAAAGGGCCGTCGGGAGAATCAGACAAAACGCTGCGACCTGCGAGCACAGTAGGAGAGCACGCGCTCACTGGATTCGGATCAAGGGCTAAACCATCAAAATACGGCTGAAGACCACTCACCGAGGCATCGACATCGCTCGTATCAGCGGTCCAAAAACTGGTGGCACAAGACTGAGAAAAACCTGTTTGAGGGTTGATTGCGCGCTCAAGGTTTACATCCGCCAATTCAATCTGACCGTTGAAAAAGGCCAGCTGATATTGTTTGAGATTCCCTAACCACCGGGGTTCTCGATCAGCACCAGGCCTAAACATGCCGACAAACACGCGATTGTCGGCCTGTGCCCGATTGGCAGAGGACAAAGGCAAAGTGACTGCCGAAAAAGACGTGTTGACGTCGATGATATCGCCAAATACGCGATTGAGTGCAACCTCGAGCTCTGCGGCGTTGGTCGCTGATTGTCTGTACCCACCACCCTGCTCTGCGGCACTATCAAGCAGCGCCGAGTGAATTGCGTTGGGCTTAGCATTATAAACATCAACCGTATAAGTGGTGACCTGAGCTCGATAAACCTCGGCGCTACCGTCGTCACCAGTGACCGTCACAGGGACACCAAATTCCTTGAGAAACTTAGTCCAATCATCGAAGTTGTAATCAACGCCATCAATGAGAATGTCAGTTGCCGTATGCCCACCCGCTTCTGTTACACCCGGATTTTGAAAAACACGGTATTGGTACTGCTGGCTTTGGCCATTGCCGGGGCAGTCGGCTTTAATGCGGTTGGCTGCAGAATTACTGGTACTACAAAAACAGCCCGCAGCAGCATCAACGCATGCTGCTGCAACGGGAGCAGCTTCAGATGCCGCCACCAAAATTCCGCTAGAGCACGCTGAAGGCTCGGTATAGCACTGCGCCGAAAAACCCAGATCCACCTGATTAGTGCTTTCTTGAGACACCGAAAGCGTTTGATATTTAGGCATACTCAAACCGCCCGCAGATGCTCCAGCCAATGCCGCAGGAGCAACCATATTGAAGCCTGCGTACAGCTCAGCCAAAGCCGCCGAATTATTTTGGTCATCAGATTCGGGACCGTTTGAATCAGGATTGCCAATAAAAATCATGTAGGTTTTTGTGCAAAGCATGGCCGAAGTTAAAGGCGACGCGAAGCGGCTCCAGGGCACCGTGTATGCACTGGAATCTGCAAGAGAAGATGGGGTTCCTGCACCGCTAAAAAGAGACGCCTCACCTGCCAGATAGTGATAGAAATCTGCTACCAAGTTGCCCAAGGAACTGTTGGAATTACGTTTCTCACTTGGATCGTTAATACCCTCATAAATCTCATCGAGCGTAGCGTTAAAAGCGATTTTACCAGCCTGATACGGTTGCAGATCGAAGCGAACGTACCCACCATCCTCATTGGCGTTACCCTCAGTGGTGAACTCGAAAATGCCAACGTTTAAGTCAACGTTTATAGGCAAGGCCGCCAACGTATTACGTATCGCTTGCACTTCTGATTGTCCCTGCTTTAACCCTCCCGGCCACTTCTGACTCTGCCTGGACCAATTCGACGTGTTATCAAGTACAAAAATAACGTTGGGTAAAGTATCGCTAGCGCCGTCACTAGCGAGACCACTGGCAAAGAGGTCAATATCTTCAGCCCATGCAAAACAAGGGGCAATAATGAGCGCTAGGACACACCTCAGGAAAAAACGAACTGATGACTTGCTCATATATCGATTCCTGTACTTAGCGTTGTCGTTATCAGCTACAGGCTGATGCCAGTAAGTTGACCGTAGTGCGTGTTTGTAACCCCTGCCTTACCTCTACTTTGGCACCAGTAGTTGTATCCCTTGCCAAAGCCGTGACCTCCCAAAGCGCCTCTGCGCACAAAGAGTAAATACCTGGGGTAAAACAACTCGCATCTTTAGGGTCACTCAGCGCGTTGAGTTGAGAGTTGCGAAGTGGATAAGCAGAGATACAGCGTGGGCGGGACATTTCGACCACAATATCGTTTTCAACGCCATCGCCAGTGAGATCAAGACACCGGACATAACTACTGCCGTTACATCCTAGGGTGAAAGCTTGCTCACCCTGTAGAAAACCCGGTGTGGCTATTGCTTCTTGAATTGCTGTCAACGCGGCATTTCTCGCGGCGCTGCGCGCCTCAACGTTATAAACAATCTTTAAATTGTTCTGAACTTGGCTAGCAGCCACTACCCCCATAATGGTAACCAGCAGCAACATGATCAAAGCGACCAGTAACACCAAGCCTCGCTCTTTAGAAGGTGTCGTCACCGCCTGCGACCACCAATATTGGCGATATAAACGGTTTTACTCTGCACAATCCTACGGAAGTTTTTATTATTAGCAGGCACCGACCAGGACTCTCCGGCTATCGTATAAGTTGCGGCGTCAGAATACCCAGGCTCACGCTCGATAGATCGGACAACGGTCCAAATTTTCACACCAATAACATTAGGCCAATCAACCACATCGGGCGTTTGGGTGACACGGTCATATTCACCGTCTCCGGTGGTATCAACAAACCATTCGAAGCGCAGCAGCTCGACGCCCTCAACGAGTACTTCTGTAGTGAACCCCAGAGCACCACCCGCCCCATCTAAGTACATGCGGTTCAATGTGCCACCTTGATCAATAAAATAAATCCGCGACACGAGTCTGTAGATTGGCGCAGGCGACTCACAGTCGAAGCTTGTATAGGGGAGCAGCTCATCAACGTTGGTATCATTAACTTTTTCGAGCTTTATCTCGCCACCTGAGAGACCAAGATTTTCGGAATAGCAGCCATTTGCCTGAAGATGAAAATAATCACCCAAGGGCCGGCATCGATTAAGCAACGGTACAGGTGGTGCGCCAGTCGCACAGCTGCCCGCACGCCGAATCACAAAATAGTGCGAGCTCTCATTTGCCAGAGCAGTCACAGTACCGCCACATTTCCCGGCATTGATTTCCTCATTCAGTGAAGCCCCTGACGCTGCAAACAACGGATACTCCATTGCGAAAGCGAGTTCAGCTTTGGCATTGTTACTCGTATTGGCAATGTATCTACCGACGCCGAGACAAGCCGGCGGCGACTCAGTAGCAATATTCCAACTCAACTCAGAAGGCACAGAGGCTGGCACCTCGCCCAAGACAAAAATTTGTGTTTCCGCATCGACCGGGTAGTTTGCACCCCCCCAATAACCACCCAAAGAAAGCTCCGCCGCTAAAAGCTCAAGGGTAAATAACGCATTTTCCATTTGCCGGCCCGACCGATCGACACTTGCTAGACTTCTACTAGTGTCGGCAAATAACGTTGTAATGCCCAAAACAACAACAATCCCCAAAGTCATGGCGATCATGATTTCGATTAAACCAACGCCGCGCTGCTTGTAGGTGTTCTTCGACGGGCCGACTTTCATCGCACAGCAACATCACGGTAAACGGCACGACGCAGATTTTCGCTTCCGTACTGGCCACTACCGCAGGAGGCAGACGGTGCGATTGAGTTGGTCATACCCTGCCAGGCAATGCTTACCCTAATAACCGTTTCACCACTTCCGCTTGCATTACCCGACTCAATGCACCCACGCGCACCTAAGGGCGATGCAAGATTTTGCCCCTCAGACATTCGAGCTGCACCGGCAATCGTGCGATTCCAATCGCAGAGATCACGGCTCACCGCTGTCACCGTTGAACACTCAGGCTGTACGGCCAGCGTCCCGTAGTACCCACTAGCCCCCTCGATAAGATCCTGAGTGTAGATGCCCGCTTCTGCCGCTTGCGGATTCATGCGAATCTTCGCAGCCATATCGTCAACCATCGCTGTTATTTGAGCCCGCTGCATGGCTTCAAACTGGTCATTCATAACGTTAATCTGCAAGGCAGCCAAACCCAAAAGTCCAACAGACGTAATCAGAAAAGTGACCAACACTTCAATCAGAGTGAACCCGCCATTACTGTTTACGATCATGAGCTGCACGCTCCAGACCACGAGTAGTTAGAGCCCACGCCGGGACACTGATTGGCACAAACACCGGGTGCCGCAATAGCGCGACCGTCGGTCTCAACATAGAGGCACACGCTGCAAGTTCGATTAGCCACAGATGTCTCAATTTCAAATCGAGGACAATTAGCGGCTCGCCCCCAACTATTAAACGCCACTTTAGCCGCTCCAGAGCGGTCACTCACCCTGATACTTTGCGGGACCATGTAGGCCCCGAGCGGTGTTTGGGTGCAGCCAGCGGCATTAAGCTCCACGCACCAACCATCGCTCCAGGTGGATGCTGCAGGCAAGACATTGACTGACTCACTGCGCTTTATGGCTTCTGATCTTGCCAGCGCCAGGGACAATCGCAGCTCATTACTGACCTGTCTTAGCCGCTGTTCCGCCAAAAGCTGAGAAAATGAGGGAACAACGGTTGTAGTCACGATAGATAAAATAGCCAAACCCATGAGCAACTCAACCAAAGTAAATCCGCGCAATATTTTCATTACCACGCCTCCATCGCACCGCCGGATTGGCAGTTCCGAGTTCGAACCCCAGCATTGCTCATGCAGAGCGACCCATCACCTACCTGCACACTGCCTGCTACAGGTTGCAGACGAAACATAAACGACGGTGGCGGGCCATTAACAGCACCTAGATCGGTGACCTCCATGGCGTAAAAAGGAGCAATATCGCTTGCAACGGAAGTGCTCACTGGAAAGGCCGAGAGCACATCCGCAGGAAAACCCAAGTCTGTGAGGGTCGTCGCATACGACCTGCTGTTCAGGAAGTGCTGCTGCTGACGCTGGGCTACTTTCAAGATGAAAGACTGAGCCGCAGCCCGGTTACCTTTCCGGATGTGCTCTCGATAAGAGGGATAAGCCGTCGCTGCCAGAACGCCAACAATAGCGATGGCGATGAGAAGCTCTATCAGCGTAAATCCTGACCTTTTATGGGTCGAGTCCTGCATAACGTTACCTAAAAATGACGATAGATTGCCTTTACCCCAACATCTATTGAATTTTTATTATGCATTGCAGAATGAATTCCGAAATGCGGTTATGCGTTTTATAATACGTTTGCCAAAAAATGTGAACTAGATCCGTCTAGGAAAAAGTCTAGGGCTCGCACCCGTAGGCCGAAGCACCTTGCCGCAAATAAAAGAGCTGCTTAGGCGTCGTGTCGCAACAACCCAACCAAAGATCCCTCATAGGCACTCAGCAAACTTAGTGTGGTAACGAGGCAGATTGCCACGACCATAGCAATGTAGATCACGCCAGACTGGTCCCTAACGGTGCCTTGAGCCGACGCTTTCAGTGGTTTGATCATAGAAATTGCCGATGAAATTCCGGGGCGCGTAGATTCCGACTGAGCACCAAAGCCTTCAATACCATTCTTTGGCTCGAGGCCCTTGTTAGCGCGTGATAACCTAGTTGCGGCGAGACGGGACCGCTAAGACCCGACCGCAAACTCGAAAAAATTAGGCTGATTTCGACACCTGATACCAATTGTCTAGCCTCCCCACTCAAAGACTCTATGGGAAGCTCTACAGGCTCAATAATCCAGTTGATAACTCCCGGCACCAGCACTTCTGCGCGACCAAAACCTTGGCGTTCGGGCTTCCAAACCTTCATCATCAGTGCTCCGACACCATCACCGTCATCCCAGGCAAAATCCCGCAAGTAATAGAGACGTTTTGACCTGACAGCCACGGATGCGGTAACGGTTGGGCAATGCTCCGGAACTACCTGAATACCCATCCAATTAAATTTAGCCTGAGCGGGCTCTAATGCAGAGTCACGCGCAGGCTCTTCGAGCCAACCAGAGGAAGACAAGTGTTCTTCACACCCTGCTTCTAGGCCCAAGTTCGCTTCTTCCACAATGAGTAACGGCGAATTTCTAACAAGGTTTTGGGAGGGCAAGCACGAAAAATGCCCCTGCTTGACCACCCTGATGCCCACGCCTCTTTCTAGCGCCCCCAATCTCTGGCGCCCTGGCTGAAATACACGACAGGGCGTCACATCAATACTGGCTTCAGTGATGGGCGAAGCGCCCAGTAAGGCCTGAGACAAATGCCGCAAGGCGAAATCACCACGCTCGGCCAACTCAACCTCATCACTCGACAAACGCGCCATCAGCGATAGCCGCTGCGCCGTTAACCCGACAGCTGACACCAACCAAGTGCCGAGTGCTAACGCAATTAATGCCTCGACCAACGAAAACCCCGCCGCCCTGCGGTTACTGACTGATGGTGCAGCACCGTCAATGCGAAGGCTGCGGTTTAACATTAAAATCCAAGCCACCGATACTGAAGCATTGGTCCATCACTAACAGAGCAGCTCTTGCTACGCATTCTTACAGTTGCAACGATCTCAGTCTGAGCTCTTGTAATGCACAATACGGCATCGATGTGCCAATCATCCTTAATCTTTCTCCAATCATCACACCAGTCTCGTAGCCAATGGGGGTAAAGCTGGCAAAGCCTGTCTCCCATCTGAATTTCTTGCCCTAAGAATTTCGCACGCCGCCAATGTCCCTCGACGCTACGCAGGTGACTGTGAGAGACCGTTAGCTTTAAGTTTTCGGCATCGGTTAGGAGTATGTTTTCGGTCAATAAAAATAACCCCATTAAAATGACAGTGCTGACCACGCTCGCGATCAAGGCATCTAGCAACATGGCAATCTAACAAACACCGTTTCAGGGCCAATACTGGGCAGGCGCACGCTGCCCACGACTATTTAATGTCAGCGTGGGATATCCTGCAGCTGCTGCCGTTGGAATTAGCGAAAGCACAAACTCAGATGAACGCCTCGACACCGCGGCACTCAACCGATAGTGGTGGCGCAGACGCTTCGAAAGAGGTTGATAGGTTAACAACACCGGAGCGGGCTTGTACTCACCGTGGGTAAGGCGGAGACGCTCTTGCAGCAGGGCAAAAGCCAACAAGCTCATAGCCCCTTCTTTTACAGTCGCTGCTCTCATGTAACCCTGGTAACTCGGCAGGGCTAGTGTCGCTAAGACGCCCACGATACCCAACACAACTACGAGTTCTAGAAGGGAAAACCCCGAGGGAGGAGCTGTTGCTGTTCGCAAATGGTAGGCGCCACTGCGGCCACGCCTAAAAGGCTTCGGCGAAGCCAACACAGCGGTCATACCAAGGCACCCTTTCACCCCCACAGCCGCTTCAAGTCTTAAGCCATCCACCTTGCCACTCCCTGCAATACAACGAGGTAGCCTGCACGATAAAGGACCTCAAGCGCGCATCATTGCCCGCTCTGCACCTACAACAATTGAGTTTGCTTAATGCTGTCGACTTAAGATTATTTTCTGACCTTCTACCAGCGCCTGTATCGTGTCACCGGGCGCATAGTCGCCCTGTAAAATTTGCTGGGCCAAGGGGTTTTCCAGCAATTGCTGAATGGCTCTCTTCAGGGGTCGGGCGCCAAAAACAGGATCAAATCCAGCCTCAGCAAGGTGGTCCAGCACCTCATCTGATAACTGCAATGCGAGATCACGCTCAGCCAGCCGATGCCTGAGGCTTTCAACCTGAATATTTGCGATACCTCGAATTTGCTCCTCAGCCAGAGGATGAAATACCACTGTTTCATCCACACGATTAATAAACTCCGGGCGAAAATGCCTTCCCACAACCCCCATTACAGCGGCCTTCATGGCGTCGTAACGCTCATCGCCCGCCATCTCCTGAATGAGATCGGAGCCCAAATTAGACGTCATGACAATAACCGTGTTTTTGAAATCAACGGTGCGTCCCTGACCGTCTGTGAGGCGACCATCTTCTAAAACTTGGAGCAGTATATTAAATACATCTGGGTGCGCCTTCTCTACTTCGTCGAGGAGCAATAAGGAGTAAGGACGTCGTCGCACCGCTTCTGTTAAATAGCCCCCCGCCTCATATCCTACATAACCCGGGGGTGCGCCAATGAGCCTAGCGACCGAATGCTTCTCCATGAACTCTGACATATCGAGGCGCACCATGGCCTGGTCACTGTCGAAAACAAAACTTGCCAAAGCTTTACAAAGCTCAGTTTTACCGACTCCCGTAGGTCCAAGAAACAAAAACGAACCATTGGGACGGTTAGGGTCGCTTAGCCCTGCTCGAGAACGTCTCACCGCGTTGGCAACGGCAATGACAGCCTCATCCTGACCCACCACACGCTCATGAAGCACTGACTCCATGCGAAGCAATTTTTCGCGATCACCCTCAAGCATTTTAGAAATAGGAATTCCTGTCCACCGGGATACAACCTCAGCAACCTCCTCTTCGGTCACGCGATTTCGCAAAAGCTGAGTGGGGCCCTGTTCGACCTGTTCCGCAATACCCAACTGTTTGTCGAGCTCAGGCAACTCTCCATATTGGATCTCTGACATTCGCGTCAAATCACCTGCTCGCTGCGCCATTTCCAAATCCAATTTAGCTTGCTCTATCGCGGCTTTGATTTTCGCAGCACCCTGAACAGCAGCCTTCTCCGCGGTTAAAATTTCATCAAGATCAGACAGCTCTTGATCGAGCTCTGCAACTTGCACATCAAGTAATGCCACTTGCTTCTGCGCTGCTTCGGTTTGATCTTTATTGACGGCCTCTCGCTCGATTTTCAGCTGTATCAATCGTCGTTCCAAGCGATCCATACTTTCTGGCTTTGAATCAATCTCCATGCGAATACGACTGGCGGCCTCGTCAATGAGATCAATCGCTTTGTCGGGTAACTGGCGATCAGTAATATAGCGTTGACTGAGTTTCGCAGCGGCGATGATGGCACTGTCAGTAACTGCGACGCCATGATGCACCTCATAACGCTCTTTCAATCCGCGGAGAATGGCAATCGTGTCCTCCTCGGAAGGCTCGTCGACCAGCACCTTTTGAAAACGTCGCTCTAACGCCGCATCCTTTTCTACAAACTGCCGATATTCATTGAGGGTTGTCGCGCCAACGCAGTGCAGTTCGCCCCTTGCAAGCGCAGGCTTAAGCATGTTCCCAGCGTCCATAGAGCCCTCAGATTTCCCAGCCCCCACCATCGTGTGCAGTTCATCGACAAATAAAATAATCCGCCCTTCTTCTTTGGAAAGCTCATTAAGAACCGCTTTTAAGCGCTCTTCAAAGTCGCCGCGAAATTTCGCGCCAGCCAGCAGAGCACCAAGATCCAATGAAAGAATACGCTTATTTTTTAACCCCTCAGGAACTTCGCCATTAATGACGCGCTGAGCCAAACCCTCAATGATTGCGGTCTTGCCAACACCGGGCTCACCAATTAATACAGGGTTATTTTTAGTTCTCCGTTGCAATACCTGAATGGTTCGGCGTATCTCATCATCCCTGCCAATAACGGGATCGAGCTTACCCACTTTTGCAAGTTCAGTGAGATCCACCGTGTATTTTTCAAGCGACTGTCTAGAGGCCTCGGCTTCGGGCGAATTCACACCCTCACCTCCTCTTACATCCTCAATCGCCTGCTCTAGCGACGTGCGGCTAGCTCCAGATTTTGTTAGAAGTTTTGCCACTGGAGAGCTCGCATCAATCATTGCCAGCAACACGAGTTCAGAAGACAAATAACTATCATTGCGCTTTTGCGCCAACTTATCGGCTCTATTGAGCAAACGGCTGGATTCTTGAGATAAGTGTACGTCCCCGCTGCCGCCATTTACGGTTGGTAAATTCGCCAAGGCATCGCTCACGGCACTGGCTAACTGTGAACCATTAGCCCCAGCTTTCTGCAATAAAGGAACTGCAGAGCCTCCGGTCTGATTAAGCAATGACTTTAAAATATGTATCGGCTCAATGAACTGCTGATCGCCCCCTACAGCCAGCGACTGCGCATCTGCGAGCACGTTTTGTAACGGATTGGTTAGCTTATCCATACGCATGTGACTATCCCCTCACCATGAACTGTGGGCCTCATGCCCTCTGTCACTAAATGGCGCCATGAAGGTCTAATTTCAAGTGGGGAGTTTTATTTCGGCAGTATCATCGCTACGGTAGCCATGCGCCCGGTAACCCCATCACGGCGATGGGAGAAAAAATCTTCTGCCTGGCAAACGGTGCAGCGGTCAGAGTTTGAGAGTCCAGCAATGCCCAGCTCTTGTAGTCGAATAGCCGCCAGCCCTGCCAAATCCGCTAGATACTTTCCAGGGCTCCCCGTCGACACGAAGCTAGCCGCGGCCATCGCGCCAAACCGCTCTATAAAGGTTTGGCGTACCTCAGCGCCTACCTCAAAACAGCAGGGGCCGATAGCCGGTCCCAACCATGCTCGCGCCTCACCACAACCCCCGGGCACCGCGGCAAGTGTGGCTTCAATAACGCCAGCCGCCAGCCCTCGCCAACCGGCATGGACAACGGCCACCCAATCGCCTCGGATACCGGCCAAAACGATGGGCAAGCAGTCGGCCGTCATAACCGCTATTGCCATCCCCGGAAGATCGGTCCATGAGGCGTCGGCCGTGGGCACACAGCCTTCAGGAACGGTATGGGCAGCAACCACATCGACACCGTGTATCTGTCGCAACCAGCGAGGGTCGACTCCACCCGGCAACGTATTCCTCAAGAGATCTCGGTTCAATTTTACCTTGGCCGCTTTATCGCCCACGTGGTCACCAAAATTCAAACTCTGGAACGGGACGTCACTCATTCCATTTGAACGCAGAGTGGTAAATGCCCGTATTCGCGGTAGACCAATGTCGGCAGGAATAACATCCATAGGGCGGGGCGTCACAGAGGTAGACTGGGGTCGTGTGCGCGCAGCACTGACAGAAGCTGCAGCAGGTCTTCGGGTAAAGGGGTTTCAAATTGGCAGCGCTGGCCCGTTGCAGGATGATCAAACGCCAGGGTTTGTGCGTGCAACGCCTGTCGAGAAAAGGTGCGAAGCATTGTTTGTAGTTCTGTACTTGCAGCCGCGGGGGGCCTAGGACGTCCACCATACACCGGGTCACCGATTAGTGGGTTGTTGCGCGAGGCAAGATGCACCCTAATTTGATGGGTTCGCCCGGTTTCCAAACTGACTGAAAGTGCGGTGTGGTGTTTGAAACGCTCAGCGATTCGATAGTGAGTAATCGCTGGTTTCCCCCCCACAGTAACAGCCATGCGTGTTCGCACCGAGGAGTGGCGTCCTATTGGGGCATCAACAGAACCTCCGCCAGAGAGCGCCCCTCGGCAGACCGCAGCATAAACACGCTTTACGGACCGAGCAGCCAACTGCTTTACCAGCGACTGGTGCGCCAAATATGAACGGGCGACAAACATAATACCCGTGGTGTCCTTGTCCAGTCGGTGCACGATACCGCCACGGGGCAATTGCTCTAGCTCCGGCGCGTACCCAATTAATGAATTAACCAACGTACCATCGGCATGACCGGCTGCCGGGTGTACCACAACACCGGCAGGCTTATTCACAACAAGCACATGCTCGTCTTCGAAAATAATATCCAGCGGACGGCTATCACCAGACCAACTCACGGCAGGCTCTACCGCCGCGGCCAACACCAAAAGCTGTCCCTGAGCCACTTTATCTTTCGCACGAGCGGCGTGGCCATCAAGTGTCAGGGTTCCTGCCCCGATATAGGATTGCAGACGTGATCTAGAGAATTCCGGAAACAAAGTCGCCGCAGCCTGGTCAAAACGACTGCCATGAAGCTCTCGCGAGATGCTCGCCTCACCGTGAATGCTGTCGGGCTTGTCTTGACTCACAGAAAACTCATCATTAATTGCTCTTAGCGTATACTCTGGGCCGCATCATTTATTTGGCGGCGAGAGCCCTGTTGACGTTACAATGGGGAATGAGAACGCTTTGCCTTGAGGATTACAAGCTTTTGTACTCGGACCTTTTACAACTCACACGGCTTGCCGCCAGATGGATTACCCTTGTTGCGCTCATCACAGCAGTGAGTGGTTGTTCGTGGTTTGGCAAAGACGATATTGAAATAGCCGATAACGGAGAGCAGCAAATTTACCTTGAGGCTCAGCGATCCCTAGACAGCGGCAACTTCAATACAGCGATCAGAACACTGCAGTTACTCGAGAGCCGTTATCCCTTTGGCCGGTACGCGGAACAAGCACAATTAGAACTAGTCTATGCCCACTACGGTGCCTATGAATTCGAGGCCGCCATTGAGGCTGCCGACAGGTTCATTCGACTTCACCCCCAGCACCCCAATGTCGACTACGCTTACTACATGAAGGGACTATCAGCCTTTGATATGGAAGGCGGCTTCCTCGCCTCATTTGTGCCCACCGACGATACCAAGCGCGATGTGTCTCACATCAAAGAGGCCTTCGCGGAGTTTGCCCAGCTCCTGGCGCGATTTCCTGACAGCGCCTACGCACCAGATGCCCGAGCACGAATGGTTCATATGCGGAACATGCTGGCCAGACATGAGGTTCACGTTGCAAACTACTATTTTCGACGCGGTGCTTACATGGCAGCGCTGAACCGTGGCCGATATGTTGTTGAGCATATGCAGCAAACGCCTTCAGTCGCCGACGGCCTCGCCATTATGGCTCAAGCCTATATTTTGCTAGATTTCAATGATCTGGCCAAAGACTCAATTGCTGTACTTCATGAAAACTTTCCTGACCACCCAAGCCTCAATGAGGACGGCGAATTTGTCAGTGTCTATGACTTGGACGGGCTGCATAAGTCATGGATTAATCAACTGTCTCTGGGTTTATTCGATCCTCCCGAACCTCCACAGTTTGACTACCGCCCTAAAAGCTAGGCACAACAACTGAAAAATCGCTGCCTAGCGACTGCGCCAAGCCCACGTAATCGGGTAACGACGATCCCGTCCGAAACCTCGCTGGGTAATCCGAACACCGACAGGTGCCTGCCGCCGCTTATATTCGTTGAGGTCGATTAGCCGCAACACCCGTCGCACATCGTCCTCAGCGAAACCCTGGGCGATAATGTCGCTGGCACTCAAGTCTTGCTCTACGTAGTGCTCAATAATGGCATCAAGTACTTCATAGGGAGGGAGGCTGTCTTCATCTTTTTGATCTGGAGCTAACTCGGCTGAGGGCGGCCGGGTAATGACCCGCTCGGGGATACACGAGCTTAGGGTATTCCTGTAGCGCGCCAAGGCATAAACCAGCATCTTCGGACAGTCCTTTAGCGCATCAAAACCTCCAGCCATATCTCCGTACAGCGTAGAATAGCCCACCGCAAGCTCGCTCTTATTACCGGTTGTCAGCACCAAAAGGTTCTTTTTGTTGGAGATAGACATCAACAGCACCCCGCGACACCGTGCTTGCATATTCTCTTCAGTAATATTGGGCGCCAGCCCCTCAAACTCTTCAGCAAGGGCTCCGTTAAAGGACTCGTAGAGGGGCTCAATAGATATTGAACGATAGGCTACCCCCATCGCCGCAGCTTGCGCCTGCGCATCTTCAATCGATATAGATGCCGTATACCGAAAAGGCATCATGACCGCGTTTACCCGCTCGGCACCTAGCGCGTCGACCGCAACGGCTAAGGTCACCGCAGAATCGATGCCACCAGACAGGCCTAAAACCACCCCGGGGAAGCCATTTTTATTGACGTAATCTTTAACCCCAAGAACCAAAGCTTGCCAAACAGCAGCCACATCATCACGAGCCTCAGCTTTAGCCCCTTCACGAATCGTTACGTCACCTAAACTTGAAGCTTCAACTTTGAGCCAACACAGCGCTTCATCAAAGTCGACGGCAGACACGGCAACCGCGCCATCACGATTAACAGCGAAGGAACCGCCATCGAAAACCAACTCATCCTGCCCACCCACCTGGTTGACATAAACTACAGGGAGATCGTTTGCCCGCGCCCGTTCGGCAACCATCGCCTGCCGCTGCAGTGGTTTACCTCGATGAAAAGGCGAGGCATTAAGGTTGATGAGTAACTGCGCACCAGCAGCCCGTGCGCCAGCAATGGGCTCGGGCTCCCAGATATCTTCACAGATAGTGATGCCCACTTTGACACCACTAATGTCGACAACACAGGCTCCTGTACCTTCCTGAAAATAGCGCTTTTCATCAAAAACTTGATAATTGGGCAAAGACTGTTTGTCGTATTCAGCCACTACTTTGCCGTCATGAATGACCCCGGCACTGTTATACAGGCCATCAGTTCTTCGACGTGGGTAACCCACAATAACCCACAGGGTTGGGGGTAATTCGGCGCATAACTGCGCTAACACAGCGTCAGTTTCCTGCTCGAGACTAGGGCGTAGCAACAAGTCTTCAGGGGGATAGCCCGTAAGCGTCAACTCAGGGAATACCACGACAGCGTCGATAAATTTTGCATGTGCACTTCGACAGGCAGCAAGTACTCGCTCACAGTTACCCTGCCAATCGCCCACAAAAGTATTGATCTGTCCCATACACAGGTTCATCTGGAAACTCCGGCCCAACGGTTGCGGATGGCAGTTTAGCGCTCCTCACTGTCGCTGCAAGCTATTATGATTCGAGTTCAGCTATTTTGAGCTCTGCTGATATAGTAATCCCATGAACAGCAAATTGCCGATTCAGGATTTCATTCAGATCGACACCTTTTCGGACGCCGACAATCGTTCCCGGGACGGCTCGGTGAATTTGACCCTGCGCCGCTTATTTGTCATCTACAACACCTGCCGAATTCTGCTGGCCATTGCTCTTTTATCGCTGCTCATCATTCCCAACAGTGCCGAACTAATTTCTCAATTTGATCGCACCATGTTTGTAGCAGGATCGAGTCTTTTACTGCTGTCGGCTTTAATCCTGCTGGGAGGCACTGGACGCTGGCTGTACTCGTCACAGACTCATATTTTTGGCCTAATTCTTTTCGATATAACCCTCATTGCCATGATTGTGGGCGCGGCCGGGGGTATTCTCAGCGGCTTTTCAGTGCTTTATTTGATTACTGTTTTCGCTGCCGCCACCATGATCAGAGACCGCGCTTTAGCGACTGTCATCGCAGCGATCGCAGTACTTGCGGTTCTAATGGATACCGCTTGGATGGTCAGCCGCAGCGAAGCAACCATCAATATGCTGCTCTCTGCCGGCCTATTAGGTAGTTTATTGTTTGCTTTATCGTTACTGGTTCAAGTTATGACATCCCGCCTAGCCGAAGCTGAGGCAGACGCTGTCAACGCAAAAGCAACCGTGGAGGCGCTACAGCGCCTGAATGAACAAATTATTATTCATATGGAGACGGGCATCTTACTGGCCGATCACACTGGCAGCGCAATCTGTATTAATGAGGCCGCGCAAACATTACTAGGGCTGGCCGAGGGGGAACGGGTCCACTTATTAAATATCAGTGCCGACCTAGCAAATCAGTATCAGGAATGGTGTGAGACAAGCACAGACCTTCCCGAACCTTTTCGAATCGCTGAAGAGGGACCCACCATGGTGGCGTCTTTCGTCGCGCTGAGTAAAGCCGCAAACCAAAGTAACCTCATTTTTATTGAAGACTACACGCCCGTTACCCAGTTCGCACAATCCCTAAAACTGAACTCGCTAAGCAAGCTAACAGCGAGTATTGCCCATGAAATTCGGAATCCCCTGGGCGCTATTAGCCATGCCGCACAGCTGCTAACTGAGAGCAATACCGTGGACGCCGCTGATGGCATCTTATGCGACATATTGGTAAGTAATAGCAGGCGTGTGAGCGATATTATTGACAACGTCTCCGAGGTATCTCGGCGCCAGGCACCAAAGCCCACAGATATACTGCTGAGCCGCTGGCTACCTGCTTATGTAGAAGAGTACCGTTCGCTGCAACAGCAGCGCTGCGATATTGTGATATCTGATCTTGAAGCTTCTGACCTCACTATTTCGGTAGATTCCGAGCACCTAAAGCGAATTCTCTCCAACTTATTCGATAACGCACTGCGGTACTCGATAGAAGACGGTGATTGCTCTCGAATTCGACTCGACACCTCGATAGAAAAGCCTACCGGTCACGTGCATTTAGACATCGTTGATTTTGGATTGGGTGTCACAGAGTATAATCTGGCGCGCCTCTTTGAACCGTTTTTTACCACCTCAAAGCACGGTAGCGGCCTAGGGCTCTACTTGTGTAAGGAGCTGTGTGAGATCAACGGCGCGAGACTGACTTACCGCCGAACTAAGATTGGCGAGAGCGCCTTCCGAATCACCTTTGATCGAGTGTCAACGCCGCTATGACAAAACCCACCGTACTCGTGGTCGATGATGAACCCGACATTTTGCAACTATTAGAAATAACGTTAAGCCGCATGCAGTTGAGTACGCGTAAAGCGTCGTCAATTGCTGAGGCCAAAGCGTCGCTGAAAGCTCAGACCCCTGATCTTTGTTTAACAGACATGAAGTTACCTGATGGCAATGGCCTAACGCTCATCGAACACATGCAAAACGACTATCCAGACGTACCAGTGGCGATGATTACAGCACACGGTAGTGTCGAGAGTGCTATTGAGGCACTAAAACTTGGCGCCTTCGATTTCGTTACCAAGCCCTTAGCTCTTGAAAAACTTCGAGAGCTCGTGGCACATGCACTAAAAACCACCCCAGCCAACACAGATGTCACAAAAGAGACGTTGGTGGGTGAGACACCCGTAATGGGAAAGCTACGCGACCAAATCCGAAAAGTTGCGCGATCCCAAGCACCGGTACATATTCACGGTGAATCAGGTACCGGCAAGGAAGTTGTTGCACGCTTAATTCACCAATCAGGGCCGCGACAAGATCAACCTTTCATAGCAGTGAACTGCGGAGCCATTCCAGCAGATCTGGTCGAAAGTGAACTCTTTGGGCATAAAAAAGGCGCCTTTACGGGTGCCGTAAGTGATAAATCAGGACTGTTTTTAGCCGCCAACGGCGGCACCTTACTTCTGGATGAAGTTGCTGATTTACCGCTTCCGATGCAAGTAAAGTTACTAAGAGTGATTCAAGAAAAGTCTGTGCGCCCTGTAGGCAGCGAGACAGAAATACCCATCGATATTCGACTACTCAGCGCCACTCATAAAAATCTAGCTCAAGAAGTGCAAAACCGTACATTCCGCGATGATCTTTACTACCGAATCAATGTTATTGGCCTTCAAGTACCAGCGCTTCGAGAGCGCCTTGACGATATTCCAGTACTTGTCTCACATATTCTTATGAAAATTGCTGAGGATCAGAGTGTTCCAGCGAGAACTTTGACAGACGGCGCATTATCCCAACTGATGAGCCAAAAATTTCCAGGCAATATACGAGAACTGGAGAACATTCTTGCCCGTGCCAGTGCCCTGACTGAAACCGGGCATATCGATATTGATGATCTGGATCAACAACAAGATGTCAGCACTGCAGGCTATGCTGTCCCTGAAGCCCCTGCAGCGGCAAACCAACTCGAGGGTGATAGCACCGCACCCAAGACGCTGCTCGAGGAAGTTAATGGCGACCTAGAGACCTACCTTGCCAGTAGGGAACGACAAATTCTCACTGAAGCCCTGACGGCGCATCGTTGGAATCGAACCTCAGCCGCCCGATCTTTGGGGATTAGTTTCCGTAGCCTTCGCTATCGACTCAAAAAACTCGGTCTGGAGGATTAATCGGGACAAATCCCCCAATCACGCTGCAGCCGAGGACGGCCAACCCGATTTAGAACGACGGCCCAATTGACCCCAACACTTTCAGTACAAAAAAGAAAAGTCATATTGCGACTGCTCAATCCTGCGTTGTTCCAGACCACAGCTTGAGTCGCTGAGCGCGTGCCAAGACGGTTTGTTATAGAAATTTCAGGTCGAGATTGATACATCCGTAGAAGAGTTCCCTCTTCACTAAAAACACCGAAACTCCCTTGATACTGACCACCGCATCCTGATGCTTGTATTGGACACAAGATCGTATTCTGGCCGGACCGTAATGCCGTCCCTCTAGCCAGCCATATTGCCGATATCATTTGAACGGCCGCAGTACGCAGTCGCCAAGATTGAATGAGTTCATGAAAGGTAGGTGCTGCAAGGGACGCAGTAACCCCAAGCACAACAAGTGCAATCATTAATTCAATCAGCGAAAAGGCCGCGAACCGTCTTGGTAATGAACCCTTGGCAATCATGGGAAAACATTACTTAGGAACAGGGCCTAGTACTAGGGCAGACTAAACCGGGTTCCGCCTTTTAGGATCAATGATTACAAATTTTTAGCGGGAATTCGCAGGGCTTTAGGCAAGGAAAAAGTGATATTTTCAGGTTGGCCGTCTAAGTTTTCGACATTCACCACACCTTTCTCCTGCAGTCTATCGATCACCTCGGCAACTAAAACCTCAGGGGCAGAAGCTCCCGCTGTGACGCCCACACCGGTGACACCTTTGAGCCATTCGCCGCTTATCTGCTCTGCGTTATCAATCAGGTAGGATTTCGCACCACAGCGCTCGGCCAGTTCTCTTAAACGGTTCGAGTTAGAGCTGTTAGTGGAGCCCACTACCAGAACTACTTCAACTTTTTCGGCGAGGGATTTCACGGCATCTTGGCGATTCTGAGTCGCATAGCAAATATCATCTTTGCGCGGCCCCTCAATCGCGGGAAACCGATCACGCAGTGCATCAATAACACGAGCCGTGTCATCGACGGAGAGCGTAGTTTGCGTAACATACGCCAAATTTTCAGGATCTTTTACCGTTAAGTGAGCGACTTGCTCTTCATCCTCAATCAAGTAGATCTGTCCACCTGATGAAGTGTCGTACTGACCCATAGTGCCCTCAACTTCAGGGTGACCAGCATGACCGATGAGAACACATTCTCGGCCGTTATCACTAAATGCAGCAACTTCCACATGAACTTTAGTGACCAGCGGGCAGGTCGCATCAAATACTCGCAACCCGCGCTGCCTCGCACCTTCCTGGACGGCCTTTGAGACACCATGAGCACTAAATATAACAATGGCGTCGTCAGGAATTTCATCAAGCTCCTCCACGAAAACAGCACCACGACTGCGAAGATCATCAACGACGAACCGGTTGTGCACCACTTCATGACGCACATAAATAGGACGGCCGAATACCTCCAGTGCACGATTTACAATATCAATGGCACGGTCGACCCCGGCACAAAAACCACGGGGATTAGCCAGCAACACGTCCATCTTTACCGCCTCCTCATTGCTCGTAGGGGTGTTCAATGTAGCTCCGCAACCTCGACATTATGGATGGCAACTCGGAAGGATAAAGTACGCCCTGCCAGCGGATGATTAAAGTCAACCGTCACCTCATCGGCATCGAAAGTCTTTACGACCCCGGGCAACTCACCCCCTGCAGCATCGGCAAAAGAAAAAACCATTCCCGCCTCAAGTTCAGATCCGACATCAAATTGGTCACGCTTAATTGTTTGCAGGTTGTTGTCGTTGGGCTGACCAAAGCCCTCCTCTGGCAAGATTTCCAGTGTCGCTTCATCGCCTGATTTGAGGCCAAAAAGTGCGCGCTCAAAACCCGGAAGCAGGGAGCCATCACCTACGGAAAAAGACGCGGGTTCTTTTTCGAAGTTTGAATCTATCTCGGAACCATCGTCGAGTACCAACGCAAAATTTAGTGTGACGCGCGTTCCCTCGCTTATCATCAAATCATCCATCTGCTACTCCTTTAGTTTCACCAGGCGACGCCTTTTGGGGAGAAAAACTGTCGACAACCAATAAGACTGCACCCATTGAAATGGCCGAATCAGCCACATTAAACGCGGGCCAATACCAAGTACGGTAGTGCAGCGAGACAAAATCTACAACGTAACCCAAGGCCATGCGGTCCCAAAGATTTCCTAAGCCACCGCCTAAAATCAGACCCAAGCCCAAGCTTAGCCAAAACTGAGACCGCGACAGTCGCGACAGCCAAACTACCAAAACCACGCTGACCACCAAAGTGACCACAGTAAAAAACCAGCGCTGCCAACCGCCTGCATCTGCCAAAAAACTAAATGCGGCACCGGTGTTGTGCGCCAACATAAAATCAAACCACGACGTCACTGCAACCGGATCTCGATAAACAAGTGTCGCCGATGCCCAGTGTTTAGTAAGTTGGTCACAAATCAGTACAACCAATGCCAAGCCATAGCCAAACAGGGCAGATCGAGAAAGAAATCCCGATGAATCAGGCATATTGGCGGTGCTCACCCGGACCCTCGATGTTATCAATACACCGCGTGCACAATGTCGGGTGATCCTTACTATCGCCAACGTCAGGTCGCCGATGCCAGCAGCGCTCACACTTTTCATGACTTGAAACGGCAACAGCCACAGCGAGCCCTGCAACGTCGCTTTCGACAATATCTGCTGGCGCCTCTGCAACCGGTTTGAGCGTGGCCTCGGAGGTAATGAGTACAAAGCGCAGCTCGCTGCCCAGTTGCTGTAATCGATTGAATAGCCCTGGCTCTGCGTACAAGGTCACCTCAGCATCAAGACTACCCCGAAGATCTCCCGCTGCACGCCGGGCCTCCAGTGCGCGATTTACGGCCTGCCGCACAGTTATCACCTCGTCCCAAAAGGCATTACCCAAATTGCTGTCCGCAATTTCAGCAGGCAAATCCGCATACCAAGACGAGAGAAAAACCGATCGCTCACGGGTGCCAGGTAAGTTCTCCCAAATTTCTTCAGCTGTGAAACTCAAAATGGGAGCTATCCAGCGGCACAGGGCTTCTGCGAGGTGCCACATAGCTGTCTGAGCTGAACGTCGCGCATGGGACTCAACCTGCGTCGTATATTGGCGATCCTTAATAATGTCGAGATAAAAACCGCCTAGCTCTCCGCCACAAAAATTGTGAATGCGATGAAACACCTGATGGAATTGATAGGTTTCATAGGCCGCCTCAAGCTCTGCCTGCAGGTCTCCGGCGCGGCTGCAAATCCAACGATCCAATGGCAATAATTGGTCAGCCGGTAACTTATGCGCGAGAGGATCAAATCCGGCAAGGTTTGCCAGCAGGAAACGTGAGGTATTGCGAATGCGACGATATGCGTCACTGGTGCGCTTAAAGATTTCATCAGATGCCGCAATCTCATTTCGATAGTCCGATGAAGCGACCCAGAGGCGCAAGATATCGGCACCTAGATCGTTCATAGCCTTCTTGGCAGGGATAATGTTACCGAGGGATTTAGACATCTTTCGCCCCTCACCATCAACCGTAAATCCATGGGTCAAAACGGAGCGATAGGGTGCCTCACCAAAAGCGCCAATGCCGGTCAACAACGAAGACTGAAACCAACCACGATGCTGATCCGAGCCCTCAAGATAGAGGTCAGCGGGGGCCTGCAGCGCTTCCCGCTGGCGCAGTACGCAGGCATGTGTCACACCTGAATCAAACCACACGTCCAGGGTGTCACTAACTTTATCGTATTGATCTGCTTCGTCACCCAAAAGTACCGAGGGCTCCAGATCAAACCAGGCATCAATACCCGATTCAGCAATGCGATCAGCCACCTCAGTGATCAGCTCAGTTGTTCTTGGATGCAGCTCACCGGTTTCCCGATGGACGAACAGGGTAATCGGTACCCCCCAAGTGCGCTGACGAGAAATACACCAATCGGGCCTGTCCCCCAGCATCGCATCAATACGCGCTCGGCCCCAATCAGGAATCCAGCTCACACTATCGACAGCTTGCTGGGCATCGCTGAGCAAGCCCCCTTGAGACATGCTGATAAACCACTGGGGAGTGGCTCGGAAAATAATCGGCGTTTTGTGCCGCCAGCAGTGCGGGTAGCTGTGCTCGTAGGGTTCATGTGCGAGCAACCGTTCTCGCGTCTTCAGCTCGGCAACAATTTCATCGTTCGCTCTGAAAATATGCTTCCCTTCGAGGACGGGTGTTCCGGGGAGGTAAATACCATTGCCGCCCACAGGATTGTATATCTCCAAATCATAGACTTTGCCAATGTCAAAGTCTTCCAGACCGTGTGCAGGAGCGGTATGTACACAGCCGGTGCCGGCTTCTGTCGTCACATGGCTACCCAGCATGAGCGGAACTTCTATGTCATCAAAAGGTGGCAACACTGTTAGCCGGTCTAACTTCGCCCCTTTCGTCGTCGCAAGGACTACCGGATCAGCAATACCGTAGCGCGCAGCACAGGACTCTACTAGCGCCTCTGCAACAACGACGGCCCGGGCACCAACCCGCAACAAAACATAATCCAGATCAGCACTGACACTGACCCCTCGGTTAGCCGCCAGTGTCCATGGCGTAGTGGTCCATATCGCCACATCAATTGGCTCTACCCCGTCCCAGGAAAAAGCCTCACGAAAGGCAGCGCTATCGACCGCTGGAAAAGCCACATCGACTGCAGATGAGACCTTATCCTGATACTCGACTTCAGCTTCTGCCAAGGCCGAGCCACAATCGAGGCACCAGTGCACAGGTTTAAAACCCTTATGCAAATGACCGTTTTCGATAATCCGCCCCAAAGTTCGGACGATTTCCGCCTCGAAATCAAAGTTCATAGTCAAATAAGGATTGTCCCAGTCACCGACAACGCCCATGCGCTTGAAGTCATCGGCCTGCTGATCTACCTGCCCTGCCGCGTAAGTTCGACAGCGCTGGCGAAACTCCGAAGCTGATATTTTGTGCCCCGGCTTACCTACTTTTTTCTCCACGTTGAGTTCAATGGGCAACCCATGACAGTCCCAACCGGGGACGTAAGGCGCGTCGAACCCCGCCATTGTCCGTGATTTAACGATAAAGTCTTTGAGGATCTTGTTAACCGCGTGACCAATGTGAAGCTCACCGTTAGCGTAAGGAGGGCCATCGTGAAGTATAAATTTGGGCTTACCTGCTCCGGCCTCCCGCATCAGTCCATAGAGATCCATCTCCTGCCATTGCTTCAGACGCTGAGGTTCTCTCTGAGATAAGTTAGCCTTCATCGGAAAGTCCGTCTGAGGCAAATTCAAGGTGCTTTTATAATCACTCATACTTAAAAACTACTAGCTATGACCGGGTTGAGCCAACCAGTGGCGGGCATTATCAATATCCTTCGCGATACCTTCCTTCAAGGCATCGAGGGATTCGTACTTAATTTCTTCTCGCAACTTATGTAAAAAACGGACCTCAAGTCGCTGTCCGTAAAGGTCACACTTGCGATCCAACAAATGGACCTCAAGATTCGCTTTCAATCCGTCATCGACGGTTGGCCGCGTACCAACATTGGCAACTGCCGCCGCCGACTCCAACCCAGGTCCGTCTACACGAACAGCAAACACACCGGACAAGGGACTGCGAATTCGATTAATACGAATATTAGCCGTAGGCGCACCTAACTCACGCCCCAGTTTACGGCCATGCTCTACTCGTCCCGTCATCGTAAAAGGGCGTCCGAGTAACGCCTGCGCCTCGACAAAATGGCCCTCAGCCAAGGCTGTACGAATGCGGGTGCTGCTGACTCGGACGTCTGCTATTTCCAAGGTGCCCGTCGGTTGCACCTCGTAATTAAACTTTGCCGCAAGCCTTCGCACGTAATCGTAATCGCCCTCACGACTGTTACCAAATCGAAAATCGTCACCGAGAGCAATATAGCGCGCCCCTAGACCCTCCACAAAGACGCGACTGACGAAATCTTCAGCACTCATGCCCCGCAGCTCTTCATTAAATTTAAGCACTAACACACGGTCAATGCCGGTTCTGGCGAGAAGCGCTAGTCGCTCACGAAAGTTAGTGATGCGAGGCGGCGCCTCCAATGGTCGAAAATATTCTCGTGGCAACGGCTCAAAAACAATGACCGTCGACAATAAATCGCGATCTCGCGCACAGGAAGATAAATGTGTAAGAACCGCCTGATGCCCTAGATGGATACCATCAAAAGCCCCCACGGTCACAGCGCATCCACGGTGCTCCGATCGTAAGTTATGCAGGCCGCGGATTAACTCCATGGTTTAACTACAGGTCGCCAAATAAGACGCTGAGTATATAGAAAACAGCGCATGGGCGCGCCTAGGAAGCCCGTCATCTTGACTCACTGAGGAGCTGCGGGACTTTTAAGATCTCCAAGGCGCAGCCCTAAGCACCACAGGGCCACTCCGTAGGCCAAGCCACCTGCCATCACCAAAGCTGTCATCGCCAACCCTCGGTGAAGTGCAACAGCACCTAGCCACCAATTCGCGTCAGGTAAGCACAACCAAAGCACCCCCAGCATCGCTATTATTGCGATCAAAATATGGATCGTCCGAGACAGCCTAAGCTTCGTGGCACCCAGCAATAGCCCCTCACGCCTAAGACCGCGATACAAAAGACCCGCGTTTAACCAAGCAGCCACGCTGGTAGCGAGTGCTAAGCCAACATGGCCGAGGTCAAAAACCCACATGAGCGGAAAAATAAACAGCGGATTCATGACCATATTCGACACCATGGCAATAATGCCAATGCGCACCGGCGTTTTCATGTCCTGGCGAGCGTAATAACCCGGGGCCAATACTTTAATGAGCATGAAAGCCGTTAAACCCACGGAATAGGCCCGAAGCGACCAGGCGGCTTTATCCACATCCTCCGGGCTGAACGCGCCGTATTGAAATAGAGTCGTTAAAATGGGTTTCGCGAGAACAACCAGTGCCGCAGTCGCAGGCAGTGCGACTAAGACAATAAGGCCTAGCGCCCAATGCAACGTCGCAGCAAATGCGGGATCTTTATCGGCTGCCTTGGCTCGAGCCTGTTGCGACGACAGGTTGGGTAATATGACAGTGGCAACAGCAATAGCGAATATACCCAAAGGTAGTTCAGTCAATCTATCGGAATAGTAGAGCCACGATACGCTTCCTGCCGGGAGCAGCGAAGCCAATACGGTATCTAACAATAAATTGATTTGGCTTACAGAGACGCCAAACAGCGCGGGAATCATTAACGTCAGAATACGTTTTACACCAGGGTGCTTGGTGTCCCAGCGTGGTCTTGGTACTAGATCAAGACCATACAAAGAGGGGATTTGAAAAAGCAGTTGTAACAGACCCGCCACCATCACGCCCAGTGCCAGCGCGTAGACAGGCTCCTGAAACGTTGGCGCTAAAAATAGGGCCGCAGAAATCAGGCTGAGATTGAGCAAAACCGGCGTGAATGCCGGCACTCCAAATCGTCCATAGGCGTTTAAAATTCCTCCAGCGAATCCCGTCATAGAAATTAGAAACAAATATGGAAAGGTAATTCTGATCAAGTCTGCGGTTAGGCTAAGCTTCCCCACATCGCTGGCAAACCCGGGAGCAAAAACAAGGGCTACCAGTGGCGCTGCCAGTATTGTCACGGTGGTTAGGAGTAGAAGAATGCCCCCCAGAACGCCGGTCACGCGATCAACCAATCCACGTACAGCCTCAAGCCCTCCCTTTTCTCGAGTCTCTGTTAGCACCGGAATGAACGCTTGGGCAAACGCCCCTTCGGCAAATAATCGCCTTAAAAAATTGGGGATCTTAAAGGCAACAAAGAATGCATCCGCGTTACTAGTAGCACCAACAAGATTGGCAAGCACAACATCCCGTACCAGCCCGAGAACCCTAGACACCATGGTGGCACCGCCCACCAGCGCACTCGAATGAAGCAGCCCCCTAGCGGGTCCAGCGGGCTTGCCATCAGAGCTATCGGTGTCTACTTGCTCAGCCATTGCTCACGAAGGGCCTCACCGTGTCGCGCTAACCATTGCAAAGCAATGAGGGTATGTCCGTTATTTATTTTATTGGCGTCGAGCATACGCAGGGCCTCAACCCTTGAAATAGCATGCACCAGCAAATCCTCATGCTCTTCAGCGAGGCCGTGAACTTCACCGACTCCCGCCGAAACAACTCGACCGATGAAAGCTCGAATTTGCTCAGAACAAGCACCCGCACTGGGATAAAAGGTCGCAATGGGTTCCAACCGGTCAAGTCTGCAACCGGCCTCCTCTGCTGACTCCCGTATCGCCACCTCGGTGTCTGTTTCTCCATCAGCCACCATGCCTGCGACAAGCTCTAGCATCCACGGGTTCTCTTGCTCGCGTAGCGCTCCGGGCCTAAATTGTTCGACTAAGATAACCTCGTCCCGTATCGGATCCCAAGGTAAAACCGCCACCGCGTCACCTCGCTCAAAAATTTCACGGGTCATGGGTTGACTCCAACCCCCGCCAAATAAGCGGTGTTTGAGGCTCAGCTTTACCAGGGAAAAAAAGCCTTTATATTCAACATTGCGCTCTAAAACTTGCGCATCTGAGGCGGAAAATTGCGGCGAAAATGCCGTCAAAATCTGCGCTCCGTGTACCAATTCACGGGCCGGCTATGATCGTCCACACGCTCAACAACATCGAGAATCAGTGCAAAAAGCGCCATTCGAACCAGCACGCCATTGTCACTCTGGCGGAAAATAGCCAAATTTGGGTTATCGTTTAAGTCGACGTCTAGCTCGCGCGCGCCCTCACGAGAGTCTCGGGGTAATGGATGCATAATGACCGTGTTGGGCTCGCAGTGGGCAGTATAAATGCCTTGGTTTAATCGAAATCGACCCCGGTAAGCATCCGCCTCTGCGCGGGTAGTAAACCGCTCTTCCTGCAACCGAGTAGAGTAAACAATATCGACGTCCGCAATACCCACTTCTAGGCTGTCGGTCTCCAAAACCTCGTGCCCACCCGCACGAAGTTCATCCACAATTTCTGCAGGCATTTTGAGCTCAGGTGGAGACACTAAGTTCACTTTCACCCCTTCGAAAAGCTGCAACAAGCGGGACAACGAATGCACCGTGCGGCCAAATTTTAAATCACCCATCATGGCTACGCGCAGGGTATCGAGGGTCCGCCCTCGATCAGCGAGCTCACTGCGAATCGTATAAAGATCGAGCAGTGCCTGAGTGGGGTGCTCGTTGGCACCGTCTCCGCCGTTAATAACCGGCACTCGGCTCCCCTCGGAAAACTCCGCCACAGAGCCCTCAGCGGGATGGCGCATCGCAATGACATCAGAATAGCCACTCAAAACTCGAGCGGTGTCAAAAAGCGATTCCCCCTTAGCAATTGCCGTGCTTTCAAAGCCGGTCGTCTCACGGACTTCACCACCCAAAAGATTAAAGGCGCTCCCAAAGCTAATACGTGTTCTTGTGGAGGGCTCAAAAAACATCGATCCTAAGATGGCGCCATCAAGAACGTGGGTCACGCGCTCACGGTGGGCATAAGGTCGCATGCGATCAGCCACCGCGAAGAGCTGATCAACATCGGCACGTTCAAACTGACTAATACTTAGGATGTGGCTACCGGGAAAGTGCAAAGCTTCAGTCCTATGCCTAGGGTTGCCTCATGATAACTCATGGTGGGCCCGTATTAGCCGAGAAATTAGCGCGGATTATTACGGACTCATCACCATCTAAGCAGCGACGGTTTCTTATCTCTCGAGCCCCAGAGAACTGCACCTACAAAGCTCGACTCACCCCGGGGGTCAATCTGCCAATTCTGCCCGCAGTTCGCGCGTATACTGCTCAAGATCATCAAGTGCAGCTATCTGCATAACACTCAAACCCTCTCGAGCGCGCTCTTCATTTAGCTGTTTACTGAAGCCCTCCCAATCGGGACCAGCCTTTCCCGTAAGTGTTTCTCGGCAATGCTCACGCCAACGGGCTTTCTCATCGGGATCTAAACTCTCGGGGAAATTTCGCGCGCGATAACGAAAAAATACTTCAGGCAGCCTTCGATCTTCAAATGTCCAGGTATGGCTTGCCAAACTATCTGGGGTTGCTAGTCGTATGGTTTCGAGGAGGGCCTCGTCATGGCGACCAAGGAAGCCCTCGTAAAGCTGAGTATCCGGGTCGGAACGCGGTGCAAAAGCTCGATCCGCATAAATCTCCTCGATAAAACGAGTGAACCCTTTGGGATCAGCCTGCCGCGCCCCTCGATAAGCCGCGAGAGACGCTCGGGTTTGATCCCCGTCGAGCCTCAAGCGCTGCGCCGGCTCGCCACTAACCCAGGTCGTCGGCAATACCACCGGAGCGCGATTTATTTGAATCATCTTCAAGGGCGGCCGCTGAACCCCTGCTGGAAAATCAGCTTTTGGGGTGAAAAGCAGCTGCCGGACGTCCTCAGAGGACTGGTCAAGAAAAGCAGGTGCCTCACCCAAGTCCGCACAGATCACTCCATTTTTATTGGTGGGGTGCACCGCAAGGGGCAGCACAATGGCTAAATTACCGCGTTGGGCACCAAACTGCCCGGAAACATGAATAACTGGCTTGGGATCAAGGCAGTTAAGTAGCGGCGCTATCGCCTGTTTACCGCGCTGAGCGTACAAAGTATCAAACAGCGTAGGCTGCGCCTTGCTCAGCAACTTCGCCAAAGCAATGGTTGCCAGGACATCTGCGAGAGCATCGTGGGCATTGCCATGGTCTATGCCATTTGCGGCAGTGAGATCTTCCAATCGAAAACTAGGCAGCCCGTCCTCTCGGGTGGGCCAAACAATGCCGTCTGGGCGCAAGGCATAAACAGCGCGCGCAACGTCGATCAAATCCCATCGACTTCTATTTTGACCAAATTCACGAGCATAGGGCGGAAAAAAATTTCGATACAAGGCAAAACGCGTAATTTCATCATCAAAACGTACAGAGTTGTAACCTAGGGCACAGGTACCCGGAACCATAAACTCACGTTGGATCTTCGCCATGAAAGCGCCTTCGTGGGCGCCTTCTGCTAGTGCCTTGTAAGGACTGATGCCGGTTACGCGAATAGCGGCTGGGTGCAACAGACAGTCGGGGCTAGGCCGACAGTAATGCACAAGCGGTTCACTTATAACGTTGAAGTTTTTATCAGTTCGAACCCCGGCAAACTGTAGCGGTCGGTCCTCGAAAACATTAGCACCCGAGGTCTCATAATCATGCCAATAAAAGCTTTCAGATGAGCTCAAGGGCCTGCTCTTCAATCCGTTGCTGCCACAGCTGCGGGCCCGTAATGTGAACCGACTCACCGCGAGAATCCACTGCGACGCTTACTGGCATGTCGCGCACGGTAAAGGCGTAGATAGCCTCCATACCCAAATCTTCAAACGCCACAACACGGGCCTCGGTAATCGCCTTGGAAACCAGATAGGCCGCACCACCGACAGCCATCAAATAGACGGCACCATGTTTGCGGATAGCCTCGATCGCTATTGGTCCGCGCTCGGCCTTGCCGATCATTCCGATCAGCCCCGTTTGCGCCAAAATATCATCGGTGAATTTATCCATGCGAGTTGCTGTCGTTGGTCCAGCAGGTCCCATAACCTCATCACGCACCGGGTCGACAGGCCCCACGTAGTAAATGAACTTACCTTGTAAATTGACCGGTAACGGCTCCCCATCACGCAGCATTTGCGTCATTCGCTTATGGGCGGCATCACGTCCTGTATACATTGTGCCGGATAACAGTAGGGTCTCACCGGGCTGCCAACTGTGGGTATCATCTGCAGTAACGGTATCCAGATTGACACGGCGAGCCGTGTCACCAGCTTCCCAGCTAACTTCAGGCCATTGCTCAAGATCGGGCGGGGTCTGTAAAGAGGGCCCATCACCCCTGAGCGTAAAGTGCGTGTGACGGGTCGCTGCACAATTTGGAATCATGGCCACCGGCAACGAAGCCGCATGGGTAGGGAAATCCATAACTTTAACGTCGAGTACCGTCGTCAGGCCACCAAGGCCTTGGGCGCCAATACCCAGTCGGTTCACGCCATCCATTATTTCCAGACGCAGCTCCTCCGCTCGGCTTTGCGGGCCGCGCTGACGGAGACTTTGAATATCAATGGGGTCCATCAACGACTCTTTTGCCATAACCGCCGCTTTTTCGGCTGTGCCACCTATACCAATCCCCAACATTCCTGGGGGGCACCAACCCGCACCCATGGTAGGTACGGTCTTAAGCACCCAATCGACAATACTGTCTGATGGATTAAGCATGGCTAGCTTTGCTTTGTTCTCTGAACCACCGCCCTTTGCAGCAACACGGATGTCTACCGAGTCTCCGGACACTAACCGGGTATGAATTACCGCGGGCGTATTGTCACGGGTATTTCGTCTAGCCCCGGCGGGGTCCTCCAATATCGAAGCCCGCAAAGTATTATCGGGGTGCGTATAAGCACGCCGCACACCTTCGTTAATCATTTCTTCTAAGGACTGTTTCGCGTCCCATTTCACGTTCATACCGACTTCCACAAAAACGGTGACAATCCCCGTGTCCTGGCACAATGGACGATGGCCCGTGGCGCACATTCTGGAGTTGATAAGAATTTGGGCCATAGCATCTTTAGCCGCGGGATTGAGTTCCATTTCATAGGCTTGGTGCACAGATTGTACGAAATCGATGGGGTGGTAATAGGAGATAAACTGCAGAGCATCGGCCACACTGTCTATGAGGTCATCTTCGCGAATTACGGTCATCTTTGATCCAGCTCCTTGGGGTCTCTTCAACGGCAACAACTTACCCCACTGAGGTCGCCGCCGATCCTATTATGAATCTGCTTTTAAGGGGTTCCGGGTATTGAGTTGCCCGCTGAAGGCACCGACTCGCTGCTACGCAGTTGATCCTCAAGTCGACTAATGCTGGCATTGACCTGACGACGAAAAGCGTTAATCGACTCGATCCATTCTTCATTAGACGTGACCCGCTGTTTCATGGCTGCTCGATCGAGGTTAGCCTTGTTAACGTTGTCTGCAAGTCGCTCTAAATTGGACTGGGCATCCATCGCCGTTTTAGACAACCGCTCGAGGTCCCCCGCAACACGCTTTAGGGCGGTCATATCAGCAGAGAGCGACTTCAAATCTGTATTAATTGCCGCTACCGACTTGCCCTGTCCTGCGATCAACGTTTGCAGCTTTCCTACATCGGTTTGTATCACCCCCGACGCCTTTTCCAGTTTAGCGACCTTATTGTCCATTTCTCGGCGCCGCTGCTCCAATCGTCGAGTCTCCTTGTCGACAACATTTAATTGCGCACCCAGTGCTGCGGCCGATTTTTCAACACTCTCATCGGTATCTGAAAGTAGCGCTTCAAGGTCAGCCACCCGACCCGCCACCACGGCACTATCTGCAACGGACTTATCCAATATCTGTTGCAACTGCCAAGCCCAAGCGCAAGACACCGCGGCAACGACTAACGCTACTGTTAGCACCAGTCGCGCCAACAGCCCCATACCGGCGCTCGCTGCAGAAGGTCGATTACCCCTCCCCGGCACAGCGTCGCGAGGGGCGCTAGCAACACCTTCGTCTCGAGTTGCGGCAAAAGAAGGGATTTTTGAATCTGGCAAATCATCACGCGCCATGTTCGGTCTCTATCGTGTAAAAACGGGAGTATATCGCGACCGCGCCTTCGCTTCAGCGGGAACGTAGTAGAGTTTTGCAAACTCTGTCTTCGCGGGCCATGTTCTGGGACTGTGCATCCACAACAACCTCAATCCTAAAAAAAATTGAACCGAGAAGATATGACAGGAGCGAGGGTATCGAATCGGTAGGCCTGCCGCCCAAAGTACACTCAGTAACATTGCCTAAAAACCTAAATGCTAATTACTGATCAATAAAATCGTCAGGAAAGGTGACCATAAAAGCGCTCACAAACCCGATGGTGCCGATGGCCGAAACGCTATTCTTTCTAAATGCTATAGGTTGGGATAACGCTTACAAAAAAGCAGCCCAGGGGGCTGCTTTTTTTGAACCAGAAGGGGATTAGACGTAGTTAAGTAGGCCAAAAATCACAAGCGCTAACGCCAGTGAACAATGAACAACGCCAACCACCGATTTCATAGGCCCCTGTCCACCAAACAAAGCGTTGGCTTCTAGGATGACAATCAAACCCATAGCGGCATAAAGCCCGGTGTCCGTACCACCCAAAGCGAGCTTACCTGAACCCAACATACCCAATAACATAGGGCCGGACAGAAGGGTGTTGGTTCGACTAGCAAGGCCCGCCTTTGCTGCGGCTGCAGGGCCGTCGCCTTCCTTCATACCCAGCACAATCTGCTGCTTGGCCAAATAATGAGCCAAACATTCAAAAACATCAGTGTGCCAGCCAGTGCGCCCATCCAGATTGCGGGCATTGCGACACCAAAGGCGCCCAACTTGTGAAACAAGTAAGCACCGGTAAGGAAGGTGATCATTGCGCCCCAACGAAACCACCACAGCGCTCGAGGTGCCAACTTGGCCATCGCATCGGCCTTGGCACCGGCTTCCGCTTCTTTAAAGTATTCGGTCTGAACAAAATTGAAGTAATACAACATACCAATCCAGACAATGCCGGCCAGCACGTGGAAATAGTAGCCGAGAAAATGGAGTTCATTCATGGGTTGTTCTCCTATTTGTTCATTATAAAAGCCGATTAAAAATGCCAAACCCTCGATTTGGCGCTGCCCAATTATAGGCGGCACTGCGTGAGTTTGCTACGCCCAATAACAATAACAAGGAAAACCGCAGCTTTACGGTTAAGGACAACCAAGACAGACTAAAACCAGCCACGAAATATGAAGCCCAGACACTAGAACATGTGTCGATGCTATCCGCAGTTGTCAGCCGCCGAACAGCGCTAGGAGTGACTAGCCAAATACCGGGTAACCCATATAAATATGGATAAAGGCAATGCCACCGAAAGCAAGTATGGCTGAAAGTGCCGTCATCACCTCTCTACCGGCAGACGTCTCTACTGACAATGTCGGCTTACCGTCTTGCTTATTAATGACAACGACACTGATGACCGCCCATGCCAATAGTCCCCCAAACAGAACCATCGAAGCGCTATCACCATTGACCACCAGGTGACCAATAGACCAACTTTTAATAGCAGTTAACTGCGGGTGTCGAATGCTAGCGGTAATCCAACTTTTAGTGGCAGCAGCCACCATTAAATAAATTGCAAGAAGCATCAGTACGTTGTTAATGCCAACCCTTGCCGAACTGCGCCCCCAATAAAAATCGGTTGCCGCATGGGAATACCCCAGATACATAAGAACCATGGAAGCGAGAATCGCAATGCTCATAATTCCTCGGCCGGCGTCGCCCATCGCAGCTCGCGCGTCGGGCACAGCACGTTTAAATAAATGGGCGACAGACCAAAGTAGTACACCAGCAACTAGAAGAAGCATTTGAGAATCTCTGATTTTATTATTTGCCAGATAGCATAGCTAAAAAACCGGATCACGGGGAACCTCATTCTCAAACACTTCACATCATGGCCTTGACCCGCAAAAGGCAACATAAAGCGGCAACGCCAGTGAGAGCGACAGCAAGGCAGGATCAGCGCTAAAGGTGTTTTCCGGCTATGACCATCCCCTAAAAGCAAAACCCGTCAG
>ENA-ORDA01000395-ORDA01000395.1-marine-metagenome-genome-assembly--contig:-NODE-395-length-44894-cov-5.994377_pt1 | contig 44894 bp, 37 predicted proteins | sample MGYA00237778_ERZ508506 | MGnify/ENA primary metagenome ERZ508506 (study PRJEB26177, sample SAMN06267891) | marine metagenome | isolation source: Monterey Bay, California, USA | place: Pacific...
TGCAATTTCAATGAACCACGCCGAAGAAACACTGGCAGTGAGCCTCCAGGGTGTGCTGTTTACCCTGCCCGCCAGCGGCGGACCTGCAACGCCACTCACAGATTATTACCAAGATGTCAGAGAACCGGACTGGTCACCCGACGACAAGCACATCGTCTACTATGGTTATGCCAACGGCAACTGGGACATTTGGCTGGTGCCGGTCGCAGGCGGAGAACCAAAAGCACTAACCTCTGACCTCTTCGACGATAGAGAACCAAGTTTTTCACCGGATGGGTCAAAGATAGCATTTTCCTCAGACCGCGATGGCAACTACGATATCTGGATTCTTCACATAGAAAGCGGAAAACTCACTCAGGTTACAAGCTCTCCACGAAACGAATATTCGCCTGACTGGAACAAGAGCGGCGACAGCCTAGTATTTGCGACAACCTTAAGTCGTCAGAAATCCGAATTAAGGACAATCTCTGTTTCTGATGGCGAATCAAAATTGATCCTTGAAGCGTTGGGCACAATCAACGGTGTCAGCTGGAAATCCGCCCGAGAACTCAGCTATCAACTCACGGGGATAAATTCTACTGAATTGAAAATTGTTGCTATTGACGGTGCATCAGTCGCCACAATCAGCGAAACAGGTGACGATGTATTTCCTTTTAAGACTGCCTGGACCAAAAATGGCACGGGCTATTATACCGCCAATGGAAATGCGTATGTTCAGGCGCCCAACGCAGCAAGAGTGCCCCTGAGCTTTTCCGCTAAATTCACACTTAATCGCCCCGAATACGTTAGACGCACACGAGATTATGACGACGCGAGCGCCAGACGGGCGCTGGGATTATCCCAACCAGCCATTTCTACAGAGGGCAATCACATCAGCTTTGCGGCGCTCGGTGATCTTTGGATATGGCACCCGGACTCACAACAGCTTAACAAAATAACCAAAGGTACAAGCGTCTCAAGATCGCCCGCATGGGCTCCGAATAGCGACACCATTGCCTACATCTCTGATACGTTCGATTCAAACGGTTTTTCTGTTCCACGCCTCTGGCTATATAACGTCCAAACCGAAAACCATTCGATGGTTTCAGATAAATTGAGCATTCAAAGCACTCCGGCATGGTCGCCAGACGGCAAACAGATTGCCATTTACATGAACCTGCCTGGAAACCCACTGGGTGGACAGTTAGTCATGCTTGACATTTCTACCGGTGAGATAACAAACATTGGCAAACCCTCCCGGTCACAACCCATTTCCTGGAGTCTTGACGGTGAATACCTCGCAGTCACGAACCTAGCGCCCTACTCTACCCGTTTTAGAGAAGGCACTTACCAAATGTCTGTTATGTCAAAAGACAACAGCGAAAACTATGTCATTGAACCCGTTGTTCACAAAAACATGACGGATGCAGTATTGACCCCTGATGGACTGGCGATGACCTATATTCAGGATGGTGTTCTGTGGCGGCAAAAACTGACGGAAAGCTTCAAAGTGAACGGTCAACCCTCGCAGCTGACTGAGACCCTGACTGATACGCCTTCCTGGAGCCCCGGCGGCCGCTACATTGTTTATATGGAAGCGGAAAAAATGATGCGGCTTGATACAAAGTCCGGCGAATCTGAAGACATTACCCCGACTATCAATTGGTCCCCTGACAAACCTAGTGAGACCTACAGCATTTTAATTGGCAAGTTGTACGATGGTGTTACTCCCGGATATATTGAAAACGCTCTCGTGACAATTTCCGGCAACCGCATTCAGTCAGTGGAAAGCGACGCGAACAAGGCAGACGCTGATATTGACGCATCGGACAAAGCAGCATTCCCAGGGTTGTTTGAAATGCACGCCCATATGGGGACCACTAGCGCCACGCAGGGCAAAGCCTGGCTATCTTTTGGTGTAACAACCGTGAGGGATCCGGGTGCGCACCCGTACATCGCTAAGGAACGGCAAGAAATTTGGGATAGCGGTGCTCGTATCGGTCCACGCACTCATACAGCCGGTTTTCTCACCGACGGCAACCGCGTTTATTACTCGGTCGCTGAAGGCGTTACCTCAGATGCCCACCTTGAGCGGGTACTGGATCGCGCTGAGCGTTTGCAACTTGATCTGATCAAAACCTATGTTCGCTTGCCTGATCGCTGGCAGAAAAGAGTTGTCGAATTCGCCCATGGAATAGGAATACCAACCAGTTCCCACGAGCTGTTTCCCGCTGCCGCGCACGGCATGGACCATGTTGAACACATTGGTGGCACAAGCCGTCGCGGTTTTGCACCCAAAGTCAGTGGTATGGGTCGGAGCTACAATGATGTCACCCGTCTGATCTCCCAATCTGGCATGGGCATCACGCCAACAGCTGTGTTGCCCGGATACACAACAGTAGTCGATTTACAGCCTGACCTGTTACTAACCGATCAATTTGATAAATTTTATGGCGAGTCAGGCCGACTAGCCGCTGCGAATTTAAGCCGTATGTTCGGGCCTAGAGCCAAGGGGGTCGCAAAGGCAAACGGACAGTTGTTACGCGATCTTGCTGAAACCGACGCGCTGATGGTGACAGGAACCGATTCACCATTTGTGCCCTACGGTGCAGGATTACATGCTGAATTACGTCTCTATGAGCTGGCCGGCCTGACCCCTGAACAGATCCTGCATGCTGCGACGGCGAAATCAGCGATTGCCGCAGGTGTGTGGGAGGACCTCGGTACGATATCTGCTGGAAAAGTAGCTGATATCGTTGTTGTCTCAGGAGACCCACTGGCGACAATCGCGGATGCAGACAATGTCACTATGACTATTAAGAATGGGTATCGTTACAGCATTGAGACGTTGCTAAACTAGGGTCGGGTCAATCCCTTACAACGAGAGAAACGCCGTTTACGTGAAACAAAAATTACTCGGATAACACAAATATCCAAATCGCTAAGCCTTTTTTCGCTTTAATCAATCAAGCCTCTGCACACGGCTAACCAGATCCTGCGTGTGAAGGGAGGCACTTTTCATGATGTTGCTGGCGGCACTCGAAGCGGTTCCTATCAGTTTCCATTTAAGCGCTTACAGAACACTCGAGAAGCGTATAATGCCAGGCTGTAAAGACCGCTATCTAGGAGGTAGCCGATTCAGGACTTGATTTTATGCCCTCACTACCCAATATTACGTTCGCTGCGGCCCGTTAATTAACGCAGCTAGCTTTCGCATTCACGGACTCCAACGGCACAAACATGAGCGACACCACGCAACCAGATATCTACGAGACATACCGCGATCAAAGAGCTAACAGGCCGGTTTATAAGGAACCTGATGGGGCTTGGCAGGTCGCCAGACATAAAGATGTCCAGCAGGTACTTAAGGACAATGCAACTTACTCCTCTGATGTGTCTCTGGTGCCCGAAGAAGAACGTACCACGCCAAGCATGTTGTTCAGTGATCCACCGGTTCACAATCGCCTAAGAAAACTGGTTAGCTATGCGTTTAAGCCGGGGCATATTGAAAGCCAGCGGAGGCTAATAGAGCAACGTTGTGAAGATCTCATGCAAGCCATGAAACAGTCGGAGGAAGCTGAACTGGTCGAAGCACTGGCTGCACCTCTGCCCGTTACCGTCATTGCCTACATGCTTGGTGTTGAAGACGGGGATATTCGTAAGTTCAAAGAGTGGTCAGATACCATTTTCAGCAATATCGGTGAGATTCTGCTTGCAAATCCGAGCCCGGAGGCAAGCGCCGCCAGTGAACAGATGGATAAATACTTTCTAGGACGCATTGCGGCGCTGCGCGATTCACCGAGAGATAATCTGCTTAGCCGCCTTATCGCGACAGAAACCGAGGATGGCAAGCTGAGTAATGAGGAGCTTTTAAGTTTTTGTCGTCTGCTACTGATTGCAGGCAATGAGACCACTACTGGACTCATCACGGGTATCGTCAGAGTTTTCAATGATATGCCTGACACCTTTGCGGAGTTGAAAGATAACCCGGCGCTGATTCCGACGTTCGTCGAAGAAACCCTCAGGGTACATTCACCTTTCTCAGTCACTATCCGCAAAACAACGCGCGATATAGAAGTTGCTGGGGTTACGATACCTGCAAACGAAATGCTTCTTCCGATGATCGCTTGCGCAAATCGCGATGAATCAGTTTTTGATGAGCCGGAGAAATTCAAGATTGATCGAAACCCAAATCCACATTTGGCATTTGGTTTCGGCATTCACAATTGCTTGGGTGCACACCTGGCTCGCCTAGAAGGCCAAATTGTCGCTGCCTCAATGATCAAACACATGAACGGCATCAAACTAAAGCCTGGCAGCGAAAATGAATTCGGACAGCTCGGCGGACCATCAACACTAAACGTTGCCATTGAGTGGGCTACCTAGTATCAATCCGGCATCGGGATCGCATTCATCTCTATCGGTACCTTGTACCCTCGTTGCACGGGGGCTCGTTGCGCAATTTTGACATACCACTCCTTGAGCGATGGATAGTCTTGCCAATCAATATCCTGCCATTCATAACGCGATATCCAGGGCCAAGTCGCCATATCTGCTATTGAATAGCTGCCCGAAAGGTATTCCTTATCGGACAGGCGTTTGTTGAGAACACCGTATAAACGTCTGGCTTCAGCCCTATAACGTTCGTCCGCATAAGGCGCCTTACCCGGATTATAATGAAGAAAGTGATGCGCTTGGCCCAACATCGGTCCCAGACCACCCATCTGAAACATCAACCACTCTAGCGTTTCGTACCGATCATCACCCAAGAATTTGTCGTAGGTCTCCGCCAGATACAACAAGATAGCGCCAGATTCCATCATAGAACGACCGGTCGCCTTATCGATAATAGCCGGAATCTTGTTGTTGGGACTGATTTTCAGGAACGCTGGGTCATACTGCTCATCCTTACCAATATTGATCGCGTGAGGGTTATATTCCAGCTCAAACTCCTCTAGCGCTATCGATATTTTTCGGCCGTTTGGTGTCGGCCAAGTATACAATTCAATCATAAGTGCTTACCTCAACTATCTGATCCTGTCAGGCGTATTCATCGACATATCAAGTCTGCCATCTGAAAGGCGTCATATAGAGGTACACTATCAGAAATGGCATCTGCTTTCGTCAATTTGGACCGCACGATTGTCTGGCGCACTGCTGTAACGGTCGTTAAACTGAGCGGACAACGCCGGGTAAGGTCCGAGACCTGGTGACTAGTCACCAGGCTTGAGCCTTTGCTGAAATATTTAGATAGGCAGGATAAGTATGGAAAAAAAACAACGCGGGGCGAACAAAAGTCGACGAACATTCCTCCGAAACCTAACGCAATTCACCGCAGGCATGAGCAGTTTACTGTCGGCACCATCACTATTTGCCGAGCAAGTTGCGGGGAAAGTTAACGGTGCCGTCAAACAGTTTTTTGTTGAGGGGAAACATACTGGCCTAACAATCTTGAATGACCGTCCGGTGAATGCGGAAACCCCCGCACACCTGCTGGACGAAGATATTACTTCGGCAATGCGACTATTTGTCCGTAACAACGGTATTCCGCCGACCGATGTTAATGCTGACACATGGCAACTGACGATCGAAGGGGAATCGGTTAAGAGAAAAATGACCCTGAGCCTAAACGATCTGAAAAGCAGATTTAAACACCACACCTATCAGCTAGTTCTGGAATGCGGCGGCAACGGTCGATCGGAATTCAATCCCCCGGCGCGTGGGAACCAATGGAGTACTGGGGCTGTCGGCTGCCCAAGCTGGACCGGGGTTCGATTACGGGACGTATTGAACGCCGCGGGTGTAAAAGATGATGCTGTGTACATTGGTTATTATGGTAAAGATACCCATCTTTCAGGAGACCCTGCCAAAAAGCCCATCAGCCGAGGCGTACCCATACTAAAAGCCATGGAAGATGAGTCTCTCATCGCATGGGCTATTAATGGCGAAGACTTACCTTTGATGAATGGTTATCCACTTCGTTTGGTTTTTGGCGGCTGGCCGGCTTCTACCTCAGGAAAGTGGTTAGAGAAAATTGTTGTCAGAAACAGAGAGCACGACGGACCCAAGATGGGTGGTTTTTCATATCGCGTACCCTGCAAGCCTGTTGCCGCGGGAACAGAAGTTGCCGCCTCAGACATGTGCGTCATAGAATCCATGCCGGTGAAATCACTCATCACATCACCTAGGTCCGGTATTGTTCACGGGCTCACCGACCCTTTACCGCTCTCAGGCCATGCATGGGCAGGCGACAACAGCGTGACCCAGCTGGAGGTCTCAATTGACTTTGGACAGACCTGGCAAAAAGTACAACTATCAAAACCCGCTAACAGGCTCGCATGGCAAAACTGGCGCACACAGATAACATTTCCCGAGCAGGGTTACTTCGAGGTGTGGGCGCGGGCAACAGACGATCAGGGTCGTCAGCAGCCCATGGTTGTTCCCGGTTGGAATCCACGCGGCTACCTTAACAACGCATGCCACAGGGTCGCTGTCAGGGTGACTGCGTGACGCATCTGGCCCAGCGGTTGATCTTCATTTTACTCGCATCAGCAATGACCGATTACGCCGTTTCCTCGGACGAGTTGAAAGCTGGTGCTGGTTCAGAAATCGTCTCTCAAACCTGTATTCCCTGTCATTCTCTAAAATTAGTCACCCAGAACAGAGCAGATCGTCAGGGGTGGCTATCCATGATTCGCTGGATGCAAGAAAAACAGGGGCTTTGGCAGCTGGGTGAAAATGAGGACAAAATCCTCGACTATCTTTCAACCTACTACGGGCCAAAAAAATCTTTCAGGCGTGCACCTCTACCGGTTGAACTCATGCCTCCGGTTGAATCATGACGGGCCAGAAAATGAAAATTCCATTAATTCTAACGTGAGAGAAATAGCGCACTCAAACTGACGCGATCACCTGGAGTCAAAGACCAATGTCCAAACAGTCAGAAGTCATCATTATTGGCGGAGGCATCGCCGGGGTTTCCGCAGGTGCGCAGTTATCGCAATATTGCGATGTCACCATTCTAGAAAAAGAGTCGACGACGGGCTATCACGCTACGGGAAGGTCTGCAGCCGTATTTGCGCCAGCTTATGGTAACGAAGTCGTGCGTAACCTGACGTCGGCGTCAGAAGCGTTTTACCGTTCACCCCCGGCTGGCTTCACTGAAGTACCGCTACTTAAACCAAGAGATGGCGTGTTCATCGCAAGCCACGCTCAACAGCAACCCCTGGCAAACATGCTCAACAAATCAAGTCACTTAAGTGAACTATCAGCAGACGAGCTGGTTCAAAGAGTGCCAATTATCGATAGCGCCCAGGTCTATGGCGGCGCTCTAGATTGCACCGGTGGCGACCTTGATGTTGATGCCATTGTTCAGGGTTTCCTGCGTCAGTTTCGTTCTAACGGCGGAGTGCTAATATGTGATTGTGAGGTACAGCATATCGAGTGGCGGAATGGCCTTTGGCATTTTACGACCCCAAGTGCGGAGTACTGCGCACCAACCATCATCAACGCCGCAGGCGCATGGGCCGACGAAGTGGCTATGATGGCAGGTATATCGCCTTTATCGATGAAACCCTTCAGGCGCTCAGCACTGCTTATTGATGCGCCGCTTAAAATAGATATTACAGATTGGCCTTTAGTCATCGATGTAGATGAGAACTTCTATTTTAAACCGGAAGCTGGCCAGTTACTGATTTCACCAGCCGATGAGACCCCATTTGGACCATGCGATGCTTATCCTGACGAAATGGACCTGGCAATCGCGATAGATCGGGTACAAAAAATCAGTCAGCTGGAGGTATCAAAAATTAACCATAGCTGGGCAGGACTAAGAACATTCGCCTCGGACAAAACATTCGTTGTGGGTTATGAACCAGGTCAGGAAGGTTTCTTTTGGTTAGCAGGTCAAGGCGGTTACGGAGTTCAATCTGCCCCTGCCCTCGCCGATATCACCTGTCATCTCATCTGCGGATCAAACAACATCATCACCCAGCTACACCGAGAAAAACATCTCTTGGATATAACGCCAGAGCGATTCAGATAAACTCAGCAGACATTAGTATACCTCGGTCTGCTTGACCTCAACATCAATTCGGGCCTCGCTTGTCTGCCTCAATAGCCAGCGGGCTCTTATCGCTAAGTGCCGAATCGCCCGCGCGAAAAACTGCACGCCGTCGACCCGCGGGGCTTTTTGAGTAACTGTTAGAAAAGACTTAGGTGTGGTTTTCTATCCATGTTAAGTTTTGCTTGGCACAAGTACGCATCAATATTTATTTCGAATATATTGGCGTTTTAGTCTGGGTATTCATGACACACTATTTAAACTTAATTTAGACCAGGGGGTAAATGGTATGGCTGAACGGTTCAAGTCACTCAATCAGAAACACATTACGTTTATTCAACAACAGCACATCTATTTTGTCGCAACTGCTGCGGAAACAGGACAAGTAAATTTATCACCTAAGGGCACAGATACACTTCGAGTTATCGATGGTCACCGGGTTAGGTGGCTCAACCTTACCGGCAGCGGAAACGAAACGGCCGCTCACCTGCTCAAGTCTAATAGAATGACGCTCATGTTCTGTTCCTTCGATCGTCAACCTTTGATACTACGCATATATGGTGATGCCAAAACAATTCACCCCGCAGATACCGAATGGCCAGAAGCGATATCAGGTTTCGAGCAGACACTTGGCGCACGGCAGATATTCGAAGTTAACATTGACATCGTGCAAACCTCCTGCGGCTATGCCGTACCTTTTTATGAATACAAATCAGAGCGCGACACCCTGAATAAATGGACTGAGAAGAAAGGTCAGGCAGGCATTGAAACATACTGGCAAACAGTTAATCGTGAAAGTATGGACGGGTTCCCCACAAGAATAGACGAGAATAAAACATGAAAACAAAAGCACTCAATCTTCCTGTTTCTGAGGCAGTCGCTGTCGGCGAAATGCTTTACCTGTGAGGGCAAATCGGCAACAAACCCGGAGCGCTTTCTGTTGACGAGGGGTTATTCAGAAGGCAACCCGTGAAACCATGAAAAACATTTTTCGCGCCCTCAAACAATACGGCTGAAGTCCGGAAAAATAGTCAAGTGCACGATTTTCCTTGCGAATATGAATGAGTGGGGCGCTATCAATTTAGCCTATATCGAGGCACTCGGCAGTCATCGCCCGGCGCAAAGTGCTCTGGACGCGATCGGGTTGACCCTTAACAGTAAAGTAGAAGTTACATGTATCTCGATTCGTTAACTGCAACGACGAGATGACTACATGCAGTCGACCCAATGTTCTTCCGAGAGTATTTTGATGTCATGACCTTGGCTTTGCATTTCAACTGCGACTTCAATACTCTTGCCAAAAGAAGTGTGTTCCCACTCAGGACTACACACCTCTCCAATAACGAGATAGTCCGTATCCTGCGTTGGCGCCTGGTCAACCATACCGCCAAGTTCTGCAACCGTTTCTTCGCACTCAATTTTCGAACCGAATACAAATTGCCCAGTCAGGCAAAATGTTTTACCCGAAAATTCGATATCTGGTGCCGGACGATTTATGGGCAACGTAGTGGAACGATTGGGTTCCTGATAGGTGGAGCTTTCGCCCGTTAGCTCTTGCAGTGTTCTGAGCAGCTCACCTTGCTCATCTTTACTAAGAACACCATCTTTTAACATCTCTGTGATGCGAGCATAAAGCACGTTAACGGGCCATCTGTTGGCGATATCCCTGTGGTTCTCTATCCATTGGCCAAGAAAAATGGCCTCGCGCTCATCGACATTATCATCCGCGATGACACCTCGACAAATTCCAATGAGCTCATCAATTAATCGATCTTGTACCTCTAGCTCCCGACGGGAACTTCGCTCTGTTAACATCTATACATCCTCAAAAAGTTCTGACTGATGGCTGGATGTGCCACTTAACGCTAAAGCAACAACATCAGGCCATTTTAATTTCTCTGCCAACTTTACCTTGCACTTATCTTTCACGATAAAGGGCAGTATATCTCTAGATCCAGTCCACCCCGGACGAATCAATTTCAGTGAATGATAGCCAAGCTTGGCTCAATTCCAGTCCGTAACATATTCACCCACTTTGATTTCAGGCACTAGTCGCGTCTTGCCTTCAATTGAACCTAGGTAAATAAAACCAATAATTTTTTCGTTTTGAGCAACACCCAACCCTTCCCGCACCCGGGAATGATAGGTCATGGACCCGGTACGCCACATCGCACCGATACCCTGCATATGTGCCGCCAAGAGCATGTTCTGTGTGGATGCACCTGCTGAAAGCATCTGTTCAATCTCAGGCACTTTTGGGTGATCCTGAATCGACGCAATCACAACGATCACCAGTGGCGCCCTCAAAGGCTTTTTTTTCAGCTTATCAATCGCCGCCTGATCAAGCTGGGGATCGTCCTGCAATTTCGCGCTAACAAATAACTCACCCAGCTTTTCACGTTGTTCGCCGGCAACCTTCAAATACCGCCAGGGTTTCAATCCGGCATGATCCGGCGCTCGCAGCGCCGCGGTAAATATTTTTTGCAAGGCATCGGTGGATGGCAGCTCACCACCAACTCGGGATACAGACACCCGCGATAACAAGAAATCTAGTGCATCATGGGACGCCAATGGCCTCTTTCCTTCAAAAGATATAATTTCTGACTTATCTACCATACTTTATTCGTTTACGAAGCAAAACAGATGATCCCTTGAGCAACAATTCAATGTGGATCGTCACTCGCGGCGAACCCAAATCATACCTGATTCTTTCCCTTGGGTTGACAACTATTATAGTACTGTCAACGCGACCGTGTCTGTTACTATGCCGTTACATTTTGATTCACATGCTTTAGATGGTTAATGATCACAGACCCTATTGGTTAAAGCGCTGGTATATCAAATTTGAAAATTGGTATGCCAAGCATTTTATCGCTCCGCAATTGAGTCACCTCGGTTCAGGATATCACCTGATGAAGCCGTGGAATATTTCAGTTCACGGTAGCAATGTCAGGATTGGTGAAAACGTACATGTGGTTGCCAATCGGGACCGAAAAGTCGCGTTTTCCACATGGACTTTTGAACAGCATCAGGGAAACATCGACATCGGAGACCACTGTCTCGTGTGTCCTGGCGTCAGGATAGATTCCGCCAGCCAGATCACTATTGAGGACAATTGCATGCTCGCTGCGGGTTGCTATTTAACCGATGCAGACTGGCATGATATCTATGACAGAACAAAGGCTGTTGGCACATCGAGACCCATACATCTTGAAAACAATGTCTGGATAGGCGACTCCGCTATCGTTTGCAAAGGTGTCAGGATCGGCGCTAACAGCGTGATTGGCGCTGGATCTGTGGTTGCCGGAGATATACCAGAAAACTCAATTGCTGCTGGGAATCCAGCAGTAGTCATCAAGACCCTTGACCCAACAAGAGCGCTGATTAAACGCGAAACTATTTTTGCGGATCATGCCGCCCTAGCCCATCAAATCGACCAGATAAATCGTTATGCGCTCGGCAACAACAGCACTCTCGGGTGGCTCAGGAACAGATTCTTCCCAAGGAGAGGTGAGTAACGTTACTGACGCCAATTTCGAGTGTCGGGCCCCATGTTTTCTTCGTGAGACCGATAAGGGTTAATGTCGATTCCCCCACGCCGCGAAAATCTCGCTTGCACAGTCAGTGCGTCTGGCGAACAACGATTCATCAAATCAACAAATATGCGCTCTGCAATTTGCTCAGCGAACTCTGAGTGTTCACGATATGAAATTAGATACTTCAGAATGCCCTCATGAGAGATATTTGCACCATGATATTGAATCATGATGCTCGCGCAATCTGGCTGTCCGGTCATGGGACATTTCGCCATAAACAAATTTGTGTACAACGATTCACGCACAATGGTGTCGCTTTCCCGCACAAGAAAATCCGGATTCCAATCGTACTCGTCAACATCGATATCCAATAGATCGAGAGATTGCCCCACAGTCGGCACAATGCCGTTGTGTTGCACCTGTTCGGGTGAGAGCAAAGTGACACTTACCGGAGTGCCTGCCACCAGCGCCAAATCTGCCTCAAGCGCAGAGACGACCTCTGCCCGAAGACCAAACTTGGTACCGCTATACGAACCCAGATAAAGTTTTAGAGATTTAGATTCAATAATATTTGCTGACTGACTAGGGACCTGAATTTGCGCCAACGCTACTTCAGGTTTGCCTCTGCTATTCAACCAGGTAAATTCGTAGGCGTTCCAGATGTCAAAGCCACGAAAAGGCAGGGGATCTTTCGCAATACCCAACGCACCACGCTGGGTTGCTCTTGGAATTGGGGCAAGCAACGAGGGAGTGTATGTCGTTACGTACTCAGTCTCTTGTCCAAGCTGATTTTTAGTCTCCGCGCTGTTGTTCATTCTCTCTTACACTCGTCTGCGATCAAGTCGCGTATGTTACTTTGAATCAGCGCTGCTTTGTCAAATAATTGCGCCTCGCGGTGAAAATATCGCCCTCATCGGTGTGCGATATTGAGTAATTAATTTCGCCGCTCAATCTAGAGGTCGTGACGACTGAAAATGGGTATACTGGCGAACTTTTTGGCCCTAGGAATATTAACATGAGACCAACTCTGCCCGTAATGGTCGCTGCACACCTGTTTTCTGCAGGTAGCTTAGGTGCAGAACCAATGAACAATGCAGGCGAGCAAATCGAGGAGGTTATTGTTTCAGCTTCCAGAATCTCTCAGCCCACATCGGAGATCAGTTCAAACGTTGCGAGGATCAGTGGCGATGCGCTGAACCTGATAAGTCATACCCACATCAATGAAGCATTGCAGCGCGTGTCCGGTGCCTGGATTAGCCGCGGCAATGGACAAGAACACCTGACCGCACTGCGCTCCCCCGTGCTCACCGGTGCCGGAGGTTGTGGTGCGTTCCTGATGGCCCAAGACGGTATTCCACTGCGTGCAAGTGGGTTCTGTAATGTCAATGAATTGTTTGATGCTAACTCTGAACAGGCCGGCGCAATCGAGGTCATCAAGGGACCCGCAAGCGCACTTTATGGTTCCAACGCAATGCATGGTCTCATCAATATACTCACACCCAGTGTTGAAGCTGAGGATCGCCTCAGTATTGGCGCTGAATTCGGCCCCCATGACTACTTTCGTACAAAGTTCACCGCTAACTACGCTGATCTCCGCGTTGATCTAAATGGCACGAGCGACGGCGGCTATAAAAACGACTCAGGATACGACCAACAAAAAGCGACGATCAAGTATGCGGGAGAAATGGGCGGCTTCGACGCAATAGCAACCCTTGGTTTTAGCAACCTTAATCAGGAAACCGCTGGCTTTATCAGTGGCGCGGATAGTTATCGTGATAGCGAGGCAGGGAAACAGAACCCGAATCCTGAGGCGTTCCGTGATTCTCAGACTCTGAGAGGCAATATTCGCTTACAACGTGCATTGAATAGCGGTGGTGAGATAGTCGTAACGCCCTACTTTCGAGACACCGATATGACATTTTTACAGCATTTTCTGCCAGGTCAGGCGATTGAGAAGAATGGCCATACAAGCGTTGGCATACAATCAGCCTGGTATGTTGACAGATGGATTGTTGGACTTGACGCAGAAAACACCCGCGGTCAACTGAGCGAGTTCCAGCCAAACCCGACTGTCAGCGGCAGTGCCTTTTTAGTCAATACGATTCCGTCTGGTGCACACTACGACTATGACGTCGATGCGAATACTTGGGCTGTGTTCGCCCAATATCAGCTACCCGTTTCAGATTCGATACTGCTGACTTTTGGCGGGCGCTATGAGAGCGTCACTTATGACTACGACAACAAGTTACTGGATGGCCGTACGAAAGATGACGGCACAGCCTGTGGCTTCGGCGGTTGCCGTTTCAGTCGCCCTTCAGACAGAGAGGATACATTTAGAAATTTCTCTCCTAAAATCAGCTTCTCGCAATTTCTTAATGACACGACCCAATGGTATCTGCAGTTAAGCAGAGGATTTCGAGCACCACAGGCGACGGAACTATATCGTTTGCAAAACACTCAGGTTGTCAGTGATATTGATTCCGAGGAGCTAGATAGTCTCGAGATAGGTATTCGAGGTAACCTCGACAGACTTGGATATGACCTTGCAATTTATCGCATGAACAAGGACAACTTTATATTCAGAGATTCATCCAGAACCAACGTCGATAACGGTAAAACGCAGCATCAGGGAGTGGAGTTAGGGCTCCAGTTTGCGTTTACCGATAACATCACCAGCGAATTTAACTGGAGTTACGCGATTCACCAATACGCCAACAACCCACCTTTGGCAACAACGCCCATTGATGGTAACGACATTGATACCGCGCCTAGAAACTTCGGGTCGGCAAATATTATGTGGCAATACAGCGAAAGCGGACTGGTCGAGCTAGAATGGACTCATCTTGGCAAATACTTCGAAGACCCGCAAAATTTAAACCCTTATGAGGGCCATGATCTGCTCAACATCCGATGGGGCATGGATGTTTCACAGACATGGCGAGTAGCCGCAAGAGTTATCAACCTCACGGATAAAGCTTATGCCGAGCGTGCAGACTTCGCCTTTGGTTCAGACAGATATTTTGTGGGCGAACCGCGTTCTTTCTATTTTTCGGTTACCGGTAATTTCTAATACTGATTTATATAATCAGATAACCATTGGACACTAACCGCGTCGGTCAGAATTCTGCCGGCGCGGTTCATTTTCGATCACTACCCTTTCGAGAAATCTACGCTCGGGAATCTCTCTTCTATCTTCCCTTGCAACCCTTCGTTCATACGTGTTCGGCTTGGACTCATAGGCATCCAAATCGATCTCAATTTCGTCGAATGCTTCCGGTTCATACACTTTAGACATTTTCCCTTCCGTACAAGCTGCTTGATCAAGAAAACATCATGTTATTTCGGCCACACTTTTTTGACAAGCCTCTGTCCTTTCCGTTTTCAGTCTGTCTCTCGGTTGTCACGCTTCTGTAGGGTATCAGCGTATGGGGAATTGCATAAAGCTGATCTCAGACGGTAAATTTTGGAAGCTAGACTTTTGTATTGCAGTGGGCATAAGCTCTATCATCATGAAACTTGACCGCGTGTAAACGCAGATCGCTTAGACCGAACAGGAAGACGACATGAAAACAGGCATGATGCTGGGATTTGAAAACTCAATCAGAACGATGACAACCATTGCTTCCGAAGCCGAAAGTGCAGGTATTGATGCACTGTACACCGTCGATGCTGGACGTAGCGCTACTGTGACGGCAGCTGCTGTGATTAATGTGACCGAGCGAGCAAAAGTGGGCACTTATATTGTCAACGCCTATGCTCGAGAACCCTGGATGACCGGGATCGAGGCGCGTGACCTCAATGAAATCAGTCACGGAAGATTTGTGCTTGGTGTTGGCACGGGCAATCTGCATTTCAACGATCTGTATATGGGGCTGGATTCATCGCGTCCATTGGCAAAAATGCGTGACTTTATGCAAATCGTCAAAGCAGTGGTTTCAGGTCGGGCACGTCAACCTGTCCGGCACCAAGGAAAAAGCCACAAGATAAGATGGCGTGCAAGCTGGGAGCCAGCCAGCAACGATGTCCCTGTGTTACTTTCAGCATCTGGCCCAAAAATGGTAAAGCTGGCGGGAGAGGTATCAGACGGGGTTGGCATCGGCATTATGTCTTCAGTTGAATTTGTACGCGATATCGTTCGACCCAACGCTTGTGAAGGTGCAATGCTCGCTGAGCGTGACCCTGCAACGCTGCAATTTCCGGTAGCTGCAACCGTCAGTATCAACGCAGATGAAGAGATGGCGCGAAACGCCTCAAGAGCGGCCATATGTAAGCTGTACCACCCGATTCCACACCCTTACTACGACTCACAACTACGTCAACTGGGTTATTCGACATTCGCTGACCAGGCGACAAAACTCATGCCGGAAGGTCGCCTTGCAGAGGCAATGGCACTGGTACCAGATGAAGTGATCGACACCATGACCATTACCGGCACCCTTGATCAATGCCTATCACGGATTAACGAGTACGAAGGTGTTGCTGACGAGCTCATTCTTGCGCGTACAGCACAGCGCGGTGAGCCTGCGGGAATGGCCGCTTATGATGAGTTCTTTGAATTGATTTCACGAGTGTCTGGCTAAGGTATATCGACACCTTAATCTCAGCTTTTTATTTAACCCAGCACTTCCAAACCACGCTCAATACACCACATGGCAGACAAGCCTCCTAGCAAGTAGATTGGCACAATCATCAGCCGATGTTGATCGACTACGATACGTTCCGCAATCGTTGAGTTGGCGAGCACTCTGCTGAGTAACAACCAGGCAGCGACTGCGAGGGCAACAAAAGTAATCTGGCCTATCTCTATACCAATATTAAAAAAGAGCAGCGCTAACGGAACACTACCTTGCGGTAGGCCAATCTCCGCTAAAGCACCGGCAAAGCCCATACCATGAAGCAACCCGAAGCCACCCGCTAACCACCAAGGATAGCGCCTGAACAGGCTCAACTCGCCTTTATATTCTGCTGTTCGGGTAAGCTCGATTGCGAGCACAAAAATACTCAGCGCAATGGCAAACTCTATCAACGACACGGGATAGGCTAAGAATCCAAGCGTTATCAACGCCAATGTCACACTGTGACCCGCGGTAAATGCCGTGATGGTCCACAGTAAGCGAGAACCACCGCCCACCAGCAAGAGTAAACCGAAGACAAACATCAGGTGATCGGGACCCTCCCAAATATGCTCAGCGCCCAGCATTGTATATTCCGTCATCACTTTAGATTGACTGGGTTGCGCAGGCACCAAAAATAACGGTGTTTCGTTGTTTACAACACTCTGGTAACTACGCCCATCATTTAGGGTTAGCATCACCATCGCTGAGGCTTGATTCTCAGACAGCCCGGTTACACCGAGCTGCTGACCAATCAGACCCTCTATGCCTAATGCATGACAATTGATCGACCAACTTGAAACAATGCCGGTACCTTCTCTGACCACTGGCTTTTCACTGACAACTTCACAGCCAACGGGCAAATTGGGCCGCAACGGTATATTACTGGTGGCTTCAGTCGGTGTTTTCCACACTACGTTATAGTTGTATTCAGTGGTTTCCACCAGCTTCAGCAAAGAAGGGGCAAAACGATGAGCGGTCGCTTGATTCGGTAGCAACATAAAAACCAACAGCATCAGATTCGAAAAGCCGAGGTAAGCGTATTTCATTTGCATAAGTCCTCTTCCCCAGACGCCATATGCTCGCTGCCTCGCCAATCAAACTCTGCTCTGAGCGCAACAACAGCACATCGCAACGCTTCCTTGTTTGCCAAGTATGCTAAATCCTGCATTAATCGTTGTTTGACCTCATGCAATTTTACTTCGCGCGCTGGCGTATAACTTGTAAGCCAAACATAGTGAAACCCGTAAGCTGACTGTATAGGCCCCAACCACCGAGGTGATATTGCATTTGCTTTATTTTGCGTCTGTGAAACGTTTAGCTCAGATTCCAATTCACGAGCAAACCCCTGACCAAAATTTCGCGCCAACTGATCTGGTGTTTGTTCGATAAAACGATGACCTTGTAAAAAAGGCGACCCCAGTTTTCTTGCCGCGCTGACTTCAAGCTTTTCAACCTTGATCCGAGCGATAGCGGCGAACATCTCCTCTGCCCGTTCTGATGGGAAGAACACATGCTCGATCGAGTACAACGACGGTCGTTTTAATGCCTCCTTGCGATCAATAAAAGCAGCTTCAAGCTCAGCCGAATCGGGAGCCGGAGGAAGGTTATTGGCCAGCAATCTTTGCTCCACCATCTGTATCAGCCTGCGCTTCACCACTTCATCATCAAGATGCAATTGCATTTCAAGCGCTTCTTTAAACAGCTCAGCATCGGATTTACCCTCAGCGAGCTGCAAAAATTTCATGTTGAGAATCAAACGTTGATAAACTATTGAATCATGAAGGTGATAATCAAGATCCAGTGCGCGTTGAACCAACATGTCTTGGTCGAGCTCAACTGCGACGAACCTATCAAGCTGCGCTGGGCTGGGCGCACGACCCGTGCTACGCGCCCACTGTTCAGTTAAAGATGCAATGCGTTTTTCACTCAGAGGACCGACTAAAGGCTTCGGTTCTGGAAACATCGCCAGCTGGAACTGATAAAACACTAGGCCCAGCGCAACAAAATGCAACCATGGCTTGTTAAATCTGGAAAGCACTTTCACTTTAGGACTTGCCGACTATTAACACCAAAACACTCCCTACTGCGGCAGGTACTGAATGGGTGATGACCAGGCGCGTTCCTGAATCGTCGTTGGCAGGTCAGGCCGAGGTGCGACACCCTCTCGGTTCGCATCCCAAGTAGACCAACGACAAGTGGGATTCTCAATCACCCGCGCGTAATAGAAAGCGCGCTGACCTTGATCAAACGCGGGATCACGCCACAAAGCAGACAACTGTCCAGCACCGGTTTCTTCGTTGATTGCGCAGTCACTAACATCAACCTTTGCACCATTGTCTGGGCAACGGTTTGCTGCAGGAGCTACACCTCCTGCACAGGCAACATCGATCACCTCTTCGTGCGTACCGTCTGCATCAACCCAGCCTTTAACTATTTGTAAGCGCTGCAACGGCGCACTTTCAGTATCGGCTGATGCCATCACTAGGAAACCTGGATTGCTAGGCTGCTCTCCCCCGGCTTTTTCGTTCGGTCGAAGGTTTCCCCCCATCGTCACGCCCGTGGCATAAGCGCGCTCGATACCATCTGACTGCGTTAACATACTTTCATCAAACCCGTAGCCTGCGAATAGACGAATCTGCATACGCGGCCCAGAGGTTGCAAACACCTCTTTCCTACGAAATGCACTGTAAAGGGACTCGCGAGTATTCTCCTCTGCCCAAGCAGCCGCCACGCCGGAAGCACCAAATGTCGGTGCAGCACCCGCCGTGTAAACATTTCCGTCGATTTTCATTCTCAAATTAGGGCGGCCACGAATGCCATTGACCACCTTGTCAGACAGGTAACTAATTTCTCCTGCAATACCTGCTTGTGGTACCGAGCCTCTTCGTTCACCTGAGCCAGACAACAAACCCAATTTCGAAACAAAATTTGATTCGACATTCTGACTCGCTGCTGAATGGGTGTCGCTAGAACCAATAAAACCAAACTGGTATGGATTCGTCATCCCCTGCTGTTCCAACGCCAACCCGCTTAGCAACGCTTCACGCACGTAAGACCCTTGCGGCTGACTTAAGGCATTAGTCGCAACGCGATACGGCATAATTTCAAAACTTGCCCATTCATCTCGGGAAGACAATATCGGGTGCGTTTCCGACGTGCCTTTTATTTGCGTGATTTCAACAATCGGCTCGTTTCGGACTCGTTGCTTTGCGTAGTCGTCATCTAACGGGTCACCCGCCCAATCGACCAGCTTAAACATCTGACCATTTGAACCATTGGAGTTGTGTGGTATCGCAAGGCTCTCAACGCCTTTTTCCCTCAGGTCATCCATCCACTGCCAAAGATCTTCCGGGTTGATTGAATGAAAACGAGAAAACGGCTCTCGAGGCAATTTCTCTGTGTCTTTAAAGACAACATTTCTATGTAAATTACCCATATCAGCCGTGCTAGAGGTATATTCATAGGCAGCAAATGTCGTGAAATGGCCTGGATCGTAATGTTGATCTGCCGCATCAATCGAATCCCGCCATGCCGTCCTTACGACGTCCAGTACTTCTTCACGGTCTAACTCTCCGGACCGGATCTGCATGACCGCCTCCGGCAGAAATGAACTAAACGTCATGAGCCGTTTAACCACGTCAAACGTTCCGGTGCCCATGTTTTCTGGCGCATTCAGGTCATGGTATGGTTTGGAGAATGATTTTTTTGAAAATTCTGTTGAGGTATCTGCAGCTGCTTCGAGGACACCTAAAAACATTGCGTGATCGGTCACTGCATAAAAATCCAGCGGACGGGAGAGCTGCATCACAAAACCGGCTGGATTCGAAATCGATTCACCTTTCGCGAACCGATAAGCATCATAGGGTGTTGCCAAAGTGCCGAACGCATAGCCATCAAAAGAATAAGTCGTGTGAACATGCAAATCACCGAAATAGGCCTTGCGCTCAACCGGCTTGTTGATTGAAGCCCCTGTTTTTTCGTGCTCGCGCTGCAGCAGCTTTGTTTCCGTGTCAAAGATTTGTGCACTTCGATTTCCGCTCCTTGCCTGCTCTTGCAACCGCACATCAGCGGCTGCTGTTTGAGCAATAATCTGTGCATTTGAATGCGCGTCAGCAGGCAAACTTAGCGCCTCCTCTGATTCGCGAGAGCAAGCAGTCAGCAACAGCGTAGCCAACATCAGGGGCAGTAATTTTCGTTCGATTTGTACAGTCTTCATAGCTGGCATTTCCAATTAAGGTTTCACCTTATTCAATATTTTGATTGTGCTTAAATCACCAGATGTTAACGACCTAATCTGAAAAATGATCATTGTGCACCTCGGTATTCTTTCCTTACTCAAGATTGATCTCGATCGATCCTCGCTCAGTCGCGAGCTTCTAATAACCGTAAATGTTTTCGGCGAAGGCCTGAGGCATCACTGCCAATAGTGCAGTCAGTAATATTCGATGAGTCATCATTGTTCACATCAAAAACACAGAGTATGTATCCTGCCCATTGGGCGAATCATGCTGTCAGGGAACATTGACAATAATCTCATCGCTATCGATGGGCAGATCAAACCACATAAGATCTTTCGCAAGCAGAAAGTTGTCAGGCATACCGCGTTTAAAAACATCTTCCAGTACATCGTTCAATGGCACAGGTACCAGATGGTAGAAGGCCACCATATCTACATTCGACTGCTCGCCGAGTTCAATCAAAGCATCCGTAGATGCGTGATAGTCCAGCACATCAGCTACGATTTTTGATTGCCTCGGCAGTTCTGCTGCGCCCAGCGCTTCAGACAGCGCAGTAACAGTTGGCACCGAGAGCGCATCGTGTAGTAACAGATCTAGATCGTCGACGATTTCGCGGGTATCACCATTTACATTACCGTCCCCGGAAATGACAACGCTGCGACCGCGATAGTCAAAGCGATAGCCTACCGCCGGTTCGATGGGGGGATGCTCGGTAGCGTAGGCGGTGATTTTTAGATCGCCATCGTCAAGAATCACGCCCGGCGCAATTGTCTTGTGCTGCAACACACCAAGTGCCGGAGGAAGCAACGCTTCGCCGTGATGGCCCGTGCGATAAATACGATCAAGCCGATAGCCCGCGTTCACGGCACTGGTTACTTCACCAACACCGGTAGGACCGTAAACCATGAGCGGTGCTGGTCGGCCAGCCACCCAAGAGCCGAGGTTTACTTCATATATTTCTGCAATGTGGTCAGAGTGAAAATGCGTGAGTAGCAGGCCCTGCAGCCGCTCTGTTGGCAGCCCCATGCGGTTGATGTTATCCGTAGAACCTGCGCCTGAGTCGATCAGATAGAAGTGCTCCGGTGTTACGACAGCGATACAGGCTTGAGCCTGACCCATGCCCAAAGGAGATGCACTACCGCAAACAAAAACCCTGAGGCTCGTTGATTCTGGAAAAGCCTCGGCGCCTCGTTCGGCAACAGCAGCGGTACCGCGAACTAGCAGCGCGTCTTGTACTGAGGGCAGTTTTAACAATGCCTGGCCAATGCCTGCCACAGCCGCCACAACAAGTAGCAATATGATCACTTTTTTCATTTTCCGACATCTCGCTTTAACTTACGGCAACACTTTGAGTTTCTGGGGTTAGTCCTGCGTTTTTATTGATCTTGGCAGGTACTGAATGGGTGAAGACCACGCGCGTTCCTGTAACGTTGCCGCGAGGTCAGCACGCGGCTGAGTGCCGGCTCGAATGGCGTCCCACGTGTTCCAACGACAGGTAGGATTCTCTAACACCCGCGCATAATAGAAAGCGCGTTCGTTGGCGTCAAAGTTAGGATCAGTCCAAACAACACGTAGATCCGTGCTACCGGTATTGGCGCTGAAACTACAATCGCTCAAGTTGACTGTGGCGCCGTTATCCGGGCAACGATTCGTGCTGGCGTTTACCGCGACACCGCCCGCACAAGCTACGTCAATGACGTCTTCAAAGGTTTCGCCAGCTGCATTAATCCAGCCTTTAATTATCTGAAGTCGCTGCAGCGGTGCGCTGTTAGCATCCGCCTGCGCCCAGATAGCAAATTTCGGTGCGGTATGCTTAGGGAGACTTCCACTCTCGAGCTTACTTGCTAAAGTAGATGGCGTAAGATCGGCACCCATCGTCACACCGTTGGCATAGGCATACGAAACGCCACTGGCTGTATCCAGCAAGTCATCGGGGAAATCATATCCGGCAAAAAATCTTAGTCGTAGACGCGGACCTGATGTCGCGAAGGTTTCTTTTCGACGAAATGCGGCATAAATTGCTTCACGCGTATTTTCTTCAGCCCATACAGCTGCCAGGCCTGCCGCACCAAATTCAGTTTGTTGACTGCCTACATAACTGTTGCCATCTACTTCTGCCACACGCTGATTAGGAAGAAGACCATAAACGGTGCTTTCCAGAAAACCTACCGGCACAGAACCACGGGATTGCGCATCTGCAGACAAGACACCTAACTTGGAAACAAAGTTAGCTTCATCATTTTGTGAAGCGGCCACATGGGTATCGCTGGAGCCAATGAAACCAAGCGCAAAAGGATTGGTAACGCCCTGCGCTTCTATTTCCAGTCCATGCCGCAACGCTTCACGCACATAACTGCCTTCTGCTTTACTGGCTATAGGCTTGCCCATGCCAACACCACGCGTACTCACTAATTCAAAAGCCGCCCATTCATCGCGCGTTGACAACAGGGGATGGGTTTCAGACGTGCCTTTAATCTGAGTGATTTCTACCAACGGTTCATTACGAATGCGTTGCACCGCATATTCATCATCAATTGGGTCACCCGCCCAATCCTCGAGCGTAAACATATGACCATTCGACTTGTTCGAGTTATGCGGAATAGCCATAGATTCCACCCCGTCCTCACGCAACTTGTCCATCCAATCCCACAGGTCTTCAGGGTTGCGCGAGTGCATTCGCGAAAATGGCACTTCGGGCAAGCGATCACTACTCTCGAACACAACGTTGCGATGTAGACTACCGTTATCGTCCGCTGTGGTTGTGTACTCATAAGCGACAAAGGTGGTGAATTGCCCGGGATCGTTGTGCAGGTCTGCCGCATCAATTGAGTCAGCCCAGGCGCTTCGTGTTATTGCCAACGGCTCTTCAGGGTCGACCTTTCCATCGACAATCGATAAAGCCAATGCCCGCGCAAGACCGAAGCTACGCATCCGGTCTAGCACGCTCCATCTATCCATGTTATCGGGCGCATTGAGATCATGCACAACTTGTGCGAAAGCGTATTTGGAAAAATCGGTGCTGGTATCTGCCGCGACCGGCGCCACCCCCATAAAAAAACCGTGATCCGTGACGCCGTAAAAGTCCATCGGTTCACGCAGTTGCATGTCAAAACCTGACGGGTGTTTGATTGCTTCACCTTTTGCAAAACGATAAGCATCGTACGGCGTTGCTAGGGTGCCAAAGGCATAGGCGTCAAACGAGTATTTTGTGTGTACGTGTAGATCACCGAAATAGGCGTTTCGTTCCGGATTGATCGGCGGCTTGTTAACCGGACTCTGATCCGATTCCGTGCTTGAACGACGATCAATGATCTTATGCTCGGTCTCAAACAACGGCTGCCTGAGCGCCATGCGCTGCTCCTCCGTTGGCTGGGTGCCGCCGCCACATGCACTCAGGAGTACCCCCACAAAGATGCAACCTGTGATCATTTCTCTTTTTATCATTTACCTGCCTATGCTGCTCACGAGCGACAGCGGAATCCGAAGGAGACGCGCCTGACTTTCATAGCGAATGTTAATTAGCGTTTTGCTAAATTGTAATAGCATAATGATAACTGTTAATATCAATCAAATGCAAATACATTGAACCGACCAACCACCCATAGCAGGCAACCGAGCAAACCAGTGATTAAAACTGACCCAACGAAAAAGAAAAGAAGTCGTGCGGAAACGGAACAGAAACTTATTGAAGTCGCACTCAAACTACTGAGAGACAAGGGTATCCTTGCCGGCCTCAATCTACGCGAGGTAGCCGACGGAGCGGGAGTAAACAGAGGCAACATTTATCACTATTTCGGCTCGAGACAGGAGCTACTGCGCGCAGCGATCAATCGTCAATTTAAATTTATCGTCGAGTCTTTGACCAAAGGTGCGGAACCTGCTCGATTTGTAGCGCGGCGCCTAAGAACTTTCCGCAGACACAGCGTAGATGCAACCAACGACAGCCAACTGCGCGCACTGCTAGTCATTGATGGCGACGACACTGTTGATCCGATTCCTTTATACGACAGTCTCCTGAGCCAACTGCGCCAGGATGTGATCGACGGCGATATCGATCGAGGTCACGACCTTGAGGCATTACAAGTGGCTATCTCTGCAATGCTCAGGGGATATCGCATCTTTAGATTGCCCTATGCTAAGCGGGTTGGCGTATCGCCCAAAGAGCTAGATAAAAGATTAAGCAATGTATTTCAAACCTGGCTCGAGGCGATGGCTAAACCCCCGAAAGAACCTCTCTAACAAGCCTACCGCGCGACGGCTTCAAACAGCGACGGTCAAAAAACGGTATAACCGCCGTCTACTGTCACTTCCTGACCCGTGTGAAATGTCATGGTTGTGTCTGCTAAGAACGCACCAATTTCACGAAATTCGCTGGGGTCGGCCCAACGCCGCGCTGGCGTCCGCTGCGTTGTCACCGTGCGAAACTTGTCGTTGTTATAACCACCGGACGCAAGATCGGTAATGGTCCAACCTGGCAGCAGCGCATTCACCCGAATCTCGTAACGGGCAAGCCCCACCGCTAGGGCCCGAACAAGACCATTTAAACCCGTTTTTGCCGCGCCGTAAGCTTCATTACCCGCAGCGCCATGAATTGCTGAGGTTGAAGAGACTGCTACCAGACTGCCACCCTCGCCTTGTTCGATCAAAATTTTGCTGGCCTCTCGCAGGGTCAGAAACACACCATCGAGATTAATCGCCATCACACTGCGCCAATCAGCCAGGGACATATCGATAAATTTCTTACCTGTACCACCGCGACCAGCATTGGCAAACAGACCATCCAATCTACCGAAGTCATCAACGGTTCGTTTCATCGTATCTACAATCGCTGTTTCGTCTCCAACGTCGCACACATAGGCTGCCGCTTTAACACCTATTGCTTTTAGCTTATCTAACGCTGCCTGATTTTTTTCGTCATTGCGCCCCCAAACGGCAACACTGCCTCCAGCCATGGCGATACCTTCAGCCATACCGAGCCCAATCCCGCCGTTGCCTCCGGTGACAACATAAACCTTACCCGTTAAGTCAGCCATCTCTGCACTCCGTTTCTTATTTTTCATATACTTTTGTTTTAACAAGCATATCAAACTTAAACAAACTAAGGCGCATTGGCTGACACACAGGCAACTCGCCTTCGGCGATTTCAACCGGTTTGTTCTGCCGGCAAGAAAAGCACAGTTTTATTTAGATGAGTTAGAATAATCGCCGATAGTACTTTTCATACAGCGATGCACACATCAGCATCCGTACAGCAGGTGAGACCGAATGACGCGAGAAAGAGTAGATGGCCGAATGGAACGCCGCAGAGCCAGTCGAAGAAAGATCATCGATTGTACTCGCGAGTTAATCATTGAAGGCTATGCCGAACCGACCGCGGAACAAGTTTCTCATCGAACCAGCCTGACCACGCGAACCCTGTTCCGTCACTTCCCGGACATGAAATCACTTTATCTAGAAGTTCTGTCAGAAGGGCGAGAGCTAGCACTTGCCGTGATGGATGAACCACTGCCACCTGGAAACACCACCCAGATGCTTCACACAATCGTAGAGAGGCGCGCGCGCGTTTATGAGCACCTTCTACCCACGCAGATTTCACGGACTATGCTGCTGCACAGGTCTGATCAAGCGAAATCCGATACCCGGAATGATGTCAAGCGGCGAAGAAAAAGACTCAGGGCAATTCTGCCTCCAGAGGCAATCGCTGACCCGTTAATGTTTGAGGCAATCGATGGCGTGCTAGGCGTTATGTTTTGGGTTAGCTTGCGTCGAGATCAGAAACTGTCTGCCAAGCGCGCGCAAGAAGTGATGTTGCGCGCCGCACTGCGCCTTACCGACACATCCTAGGTAAGAAACATCAGCGCAAAAGCCCAGATTTTCATATCCATTATCTTTCTGACAGCAACGCCAACATCGCCTGCGCTGTCTCACGGCCGGAATTCTGGTTCTGCCCCGTGACGAATCGCTTCTCTTCATCGACAACAGTGTGCGTGGCTAAAACGTCGCGGAATGCACTGTTCGCCTCAAATCGAGCACCGGCTTTACGCAGTTCTGTTTCTGGATGCAGTGGTGTCACCTCAATACCCAATTCTTTGATCTGCTTATCCGTGACGCCTGTCATCTTACGTCCAGCAATCAGCAGATTACCTTCGCTGTCAAGCGCTTTAATCAGACCAAGCACCCCGTGACAGACGCCACCAATCAGCGGCTTCTTCTCACTATAGTAGGCTTCACTTATCTTTTTTCCCAAAACCGGTGACTGCCCCAAGTCATAAGCAGCACCCCAACCTCCGGACAAGAAAACAATGTCGTAGACAGTGAAATCGACGTCCTCGACCGCAATGGAGTTAGTCACCTTTGCCTGCAAGACAGCATCATCCATATAGCGTTCGTCCTCGGGCGTTCTAACAACAAAATTGAGCGTCTGCGGATCAACGGGAACCTGCCCACCTTTGATGCTCGCGACATCAATCTCAAGACCAGACTGCAGAAAACTGTAGTAAGGATGGGTTAGCTCTGACGCCATCACGCCCGTTTCATCGCCTGTCGTCTCACCGGGCGCTGACAACACATCATGGCTTGTCGTGATGATCAGCGCCCGCCTTCCCGGCAACGGCCCCGCTATCTCTCCCTGAAATTCAGGGTGTAGCCCCGCCGTGTGCAATATTGTTGGTAGTGCGAGCGCAGTAATAGCCATCAATGACGCAACGACACCAAACGAGATCAGTAATTTTCTTTTCATCTTAATTCCATCCTAATTGAATCCTCGAACCCCGGGGTTTGGGGTACTTATGTTCTTCCGGTAGCTGACAGAGGCGATCCATTCTCGTGATTGAACCATCCGCGTATTCCCAGATGAGTTGTTCACGATCCATATATCGGCGCACGACAACAGGCCCCCAACCAAACACGTGAAAATCCAACACACCATCATTCCAAATCATGCTCGCGGACGTTCTTGGGCAATATTCCCGTTCACCAATAACAAACAACACCTGACCTTCGGTATCGTTCGAAGTCAATCCACCGGTGCTGTTAGGCCCACCATCATGAATAATGCCAGAAGCGGTGACGACGACCCTTGAGCCGCATTGCTCAACACGCTCGACGTGCCCTGTGTGACCACCCTCAACGCCCACCCAAAGGCCGCGGATATCATCCGCACCCTCAGGCAACGGCTCGGTACATTCACCCAGAACAGGCAGCGGGAAATGATCGTAGCTACAACCCGGCGTATTACCTTTCGGTATCTCGGCCGCCAATTTGCCGCTGCCATCGAGCACAGGCATCTCGCAGTAATTGAGCGTGCTGCCATCCCCACCCAGGGTCGCAGGATCTATCGTAAGCGGTGGTCGCTCAGAAAAGAACATCACCCAGAAGCCCACACCAAAAAGCAGCACAAGCAGAGCAGCAGCGCCAACAAAAAAACGAACTACGCGTTTCACTATCCCTCTACCTCTCTAATTAGGCCAATAGATGTATTCATCGCCTTCGACAAACTTGGTCGCCAGCGTTTTATCTACCGCAACAGGCATTTCAGCGACGAACGGATAAAGGGGATCACGCGCTGAGGCTTTGTGCTCTGCAAGCAGTGCTTGAAGCTCGGCCAGCTTTTCAGGTTCACTGGTCGCAAGGTTGTTCTGCTCAGTTGGATCGTTAGCGAGATCGAACAGCCAGGTCTTTTTGGGGTTATCGGAAATTTGTAGTTTCCAATCCTCGTGCCGTACCACCCGGTAATAACCGCTCTGCCAAAACAACGTCTTTCGATCCCAGGCCGCTCCCTCGTCACCTGTCGCAAGAGGCAAAATATCTACGCCATCAAGCTCCACATCTTGCGGAATTTTAGCATCAGCCGCCGCGACCAATGTTGGCATCAAATCAATATGGGCAACTGGATTACTTACTCGAGTCCCAGGTGCCACTTTCTTTGGCCACTTAACGAACATCGGCACTCGAAGCCCACCTTCAAAGTTTGTTAGTTTCCAGCCTCTGAACGGTTGGTTGACACCAGGTAGTCCAATATACCCGGCGCCACCATTATCCGAAGAAAACACAACGATTGTGTTATCGGCTAAACCTTCCTCGATCAGCGTATCATTAATCTGTCCGACACTCCGATCCAGCGCGCGCATCATCGCCGCATAAACCCGGAGGCGGTGCGGTTTAATATCACCTACAGCTTCATAATCTTCTCGCGTTGCCTGAAGCGGTGTGTGAATACCCCAGTGGGCAAGATATAAGAAGAAAGGTCGCGATTTATTGTTCCGTATCACCTTAACCGCTTCGTCAGTCCAATAATCTGTCAGATATCCACCTGGCTCAAACCGTTTTTCTCCGGCATTGTTGAATGAATTGGCATAACTCAGCCGTGACCACAAAAACTGATCAATGGGATCGAAATCCAATTTCGCGTTAACCACATTCGGATCATCTTCGGGTAAATAAAGCGCACTAGACATCAGCAGACTGTCATCAAAGCCCTGATCGTTAGGTGCCTGTCCCTCACCCTGGCCAAGATGCCATTTACCAATATGCGCTGTGTAGTAGCCTTTTTCTCTCAGAACCTCGGCAACCGTTACCTCGGAAGGCAGCAGGCCCTGCCCCTCATAAGGTAACCCAGTCTCTGCCAGCTCATCATTGAATTTATAGGGCGGCAGGCCGTTATCCAAACTATTGCCGATCATAGCCACCATCGGCCCGAAACCAGAGGGCGTGGGCGTAAATTCAAATCCTGTTCTTGTAGGATACCGCCCCGTCATCAACATCGCTCGAGAAGGCGCACAGGTCGCATTACCGGCGTAAGATTGCTCAAACACTGCGCCGTCGGCGGCGAGTTGATCGATATTGGGTGTCTTTACTTTGCCATCCGCTATGCCTCCACCAAACGTGGAGATATCGTTGTAGCCCATGTCGTCCGCAAGTATGAATACGATATTCGGTGGTCGTTGGTCAGAAGCTGGCGTCTCAGGTCCCTGCTGCCAGGCCAATTCCCTCGCCGGTTCAATCTCAAACTCTCGATCGCTCTGGAACTTCACCACCATTAAGAGCATATCAACCCGATTAAGCCAACCAATACCAACGATGAGGGTTGCTACACAAACAATGCCGATTATCTTGTTCATCGTGGGTTGGCCCTAACAAAGTCGATGACAACTTGTGCCAGTTCTTTCCCTGCATCGTCTTGGATAAAGTGCCCTGCCCCTTCAATGATGACGTGGGCTTGCCCCTTAGCGCCTGGCACTGAATCAATAAATCGCTGTTCACCTCCTTTCGTTACCGGGTCAGAATCTCCGTACGCTGTAATCCATGGCTTTTCGAACTGCTCGAGTACTTTCCAAGCGGCACGATTTGCAGGCACAGCGGGATTATCAGGGCCAATCGGAACCAGTGAGGGAAACTGGCGGGCACCCGCCATGTACTCCTCTGAGGGAAAAGGCGCTGCCCAGGCGCGATATTCATCATCATCGCAGTGATTGAGCGATAGCTTCATCACTTCAGCTGGATGGAAATCCGGATGCTCATCCGTATGACGCACCCAGTACATAAATTGTGGTCTATCTTCCATCGGCCCTGATAGTTTTGCGAACATCTCCTCAACAGGTAAGGCAGGTGTAGCCGCTAACATCTCATTTAAGCGAGGCGACATCTCGTCAGGTATTCCCGTCGCATCAGGTAGCGCGCCGTTAGATGCAACAACACGGGCGAATCGATCGACGTTTTCAGCCACCAGTCGAAAACCAATTAGGCTACCCCAGTCCTGTCCGATAATGGTCATGTTACGTAGATCAAGCGCTTCGATGAACCCTTTCATCCAGAAGACGTGATTGGCATAGGTGTAGTCGCTGCGGGTTACCAGTTTATCTGACTTGCCAAAGCCGATGAGATCAGGCGCGACTACTCGATAACCAGCCTCAACGAGGAGTGGGATCATTTTACGATACAAGTAAGACCAACTTGGCTGGCCATGCATGCAAAGAATCAGCTCACCCTGCCCCTCATCAAGATAATGCATACGGAGGTTCGAACCATCACCGGCGGGCACGTCAATATAGTGGGCATCAAAAGGGTAGTCCTTCAGATTTCCAAATCGTTCTTCGGGCGTTCTAATCGCATCCATGAATATTCTCCAATTGAAGAGGCTAAGGTCTAATCAAAAAACTCAAGTTCTGCACAAGTGAAGCCAACAGAATCAACACCACCAGCACGGCAATGGGCGGTTGCAGTGCGATACTCATCATGAAGCGAGTTGGGTAAGAGATCGTTCTCTCTATCGCGGCAAGCTTGTAGATGTGCGCATCAGCAAACGCAGGATCGAGGATAAGCTCGACAATATCCCTGCGACTCTTGTAGCGCATCATCGCTGTCACGCCAAATCCGACATTATGATCAGCGTTCCAGCTATCAATGTTGCTGCCTATAGTTCTCGCCTGGAAAACCGGATGGCCACCCCGCTTGATTAGCGAAACCGCAAACGGTCCGAAATATTCTCCTATTAGGTCACTCGCGCTCATGGGCTCTCCCGTTACTGGATGTGCAACTTCACCAGTTTTCATTTGTACAAGATTCAGCATCACAAATTCACCACCGTCATCTTCCTCAAGAAATTTCCGAAAAGTTACCGCGTCGGTGTGCTTGCTACCTTCGAGCCTGTCAAAATCGAGCATAAGCCTATCAATCTCTTCAACACCTAGAGGCCCTTGCCAGTTGAAATACCAAGCCGCAAACAGGACGTACAATACGGGTACCCAGATCCAAATCTTCCATGCCATTTAAACGATTCTCCTAAGGCTGAATGAGAGAAGCCAAATCGAGCAACGCAATAGTGACGGAAAACATTAATAATGTCATGCATTATTTGATAGCCAGTCGATTCCAATAGTTGGACCAAGCCTCGCTCACTATCGGTTCTTTACCGCTGTATTCTGCCTGCAAGCACGTTTACAATTAACGTATGCAGACAAAACAACCAAGCTCACGAACGCCAAATAGCCGCCAACCGAGAAGTGAAACAACCCAAATTGCGCTGATGGAAGCTGCAGAGAAACTGATCGCTCAGCACGGTGCACACCACGTGACGCTTAAAGACATTGTGATTGAAGCCGGCCAGAAAAACCCTTCAGCTCTCCAGTACCATTTTCAGAACCTTAAAGGTTTGTTAGACGCAATTCATACGCGCCGTCGCAAACAAGTTCAAACAAAGCGAGCCGAGATGATCGCTGAATTGGAGCGTAGCAAGCGGATGGTAAAACTGCGCGATCTTTGCGAACTCATGATTCTACCCAGCTTTTTGCTCGCCAGATCCGACACAAAGTACCGAAACTACGTCATGGCGTTCAGCTTTGAAATCGTAACATCCCGCTATTCCGCACTGGATGCAGCTAACAAAATTGGCGGTGGTGGAGAGAGTGGCGCTCAACTGGGCACCTTATTGAGAGAAGCACTACCCCACCTCGGAGACAAGACTTACGCCGCAAGGATGGATCTCGCCATCAGAACCTGCAGCGCCGCCATGGGCAGTCACTTCCAACAAAAATCGCCCATGAGCGGGCCCAAAGCAGAATTTTTTCTGACGAGCGTACTCGATGCCTTGGAGGGGATGCTAAGCGCGCCTGTCTCGAAACAAACTAAAACCGCCTCGAAACAGCTTTAACTTCAGTCGTTCATAGCTTGCTATTGAGTATTCTCTGAAATCGAACAAACTTTTTTTCTGAACGCAATCAGGTGCCTCGCTCACAACAGCTCCACAACGCCTTGAAAGCTAGCACCGTTAGCAAAAAACCAGCATTCGGTAGGATTAGGTAAGTGAATCGTCGTCTTGGTCTGGAAAGTCATAGTGCGCAGATGCCAGCCCTCAGGCAATTCAGCCTCGCTCAAAGACGCTGACTCTTGCTGCACCGATCCTTTTTGCATTATGCCGCCACCTTCGGGGCTAGCAGAGATTACCTGAATGTACTCTTTGCCATCAGGCAAGCAAAGGACGTCAACCTTGCGATCCGGCATGAAAATCAGGGAATGATGCTTGTCCACTTTGAGAAGTTGGGGGCCGCCAGGTATTGGCGTTTCTGCCCCAAGCGCCGGTGGATTGGCACAATGAATAAACTGATGCCCACTAATGTCGCGTTCGGAAACAGAGCTATCTTCAGCATTACCGGGCGAGCGTCTAAAATAGTGCACATCCATTACGGCAGTGCCAACACCCACAGCGATGAAACCAGCTGGTAAACTAAGGTTTTCCAAAGCTTCACTTGTCATGGGAAATCGAGATTGCCAGACAGTCTTTGAGCTTAACTCCATCACCTCTGCGTGGGGTTTGTGGCAGTCAATCATGACGTTGATTTCTGGTATTTTAGTCATATTGCTCTCATAGGATCATAGGTAAATATTGCCATATATTTTGCCAGGTTTTTTTCAAGCTGGGGATGCTCGTACTGCTTTTACCCTCAGTGGATCAATTCCCTATTTGTATAGCTAAGACCAAAGTCAAAGGCAAAGAGAGGTGAGGCACTATCATAAGGGACATCTTCCTTTTGAGCTTGCACTGCGATCATCGATGAAGGCAGCTCAAAGGGTAATTTACCTGTAGGACTAAATTCACCCCAAATCATCTCCAACAAGACTTCATCAGTAGCACCAAAGTTTGCAACCAGAGCTGCACTGTTTTTTGTTATGTCTGGTATAACTGCTGCCCTATCGAGATAAATATCAACGATGGTCGGCAGCGTTTTTAGTAACTTTAAAATTCGTGCTTTTTCTTCTCCCTTAAAGTCGAGGTCGCCAGAATGAAAAAAATTATTCAGCACCCCTTCGTGCGGATAGTAGGGAGCGTGCAGGCGAATTATAGCTATATCAGCCTGGGTTGGATCAGAGACTACATCACCAAATTTCACAGCGATCTCAGGGTCAACATTTTCAAGGTAGATTTTTAGCCTACCCGACAGAGGCAAAACATTTTTTCCCTCATTTCCGTTTTTTAAGAGAACAAGAGATTTTCGTTGCGCTATTTTACCGGCTGCCATGAAGCTTTCATTTCCTGCTATCTCCGCCGCTTTACTTACATCGACATAGGGGTCATCAAACAACCCAAGGCGAAACTTGTCACGCAATAAACGTCTTACCGAGACATCAAGCCTTGATTGACTAATCTGGCCAGTATCAACAAGCGCCACAAGCATTTCAGGGATGCGTTCCCCACCAAACTGATCAATACCGGCTTCAATCAACTTTGTCATACGTTCTTCAGGCGTAAGATGTTCAACTCCCCAGGCAGAGGCGGGTTTGATAACCTTGGAGAATATTTTGATATCAGAAATCAATCCCCAGTCAGAACACACCACACCGTCAAAGCCGAATCTGCCACGCAACATATCTGTGATAATGGCTTTGTTGAAAGCAAAGCCAACATCTTCAGTGGTTTGGCCAACAGGAATCCCATAGTAGGGCATAACTTGTGCCGTTCCTGCCGGAAAAGCGCCCTGCTCAAATGGAATCAAATGGTAGTCAAATTGGTTACCGGGATAAACTTGCTCCTTGCCATAACCAAAGTGAGCATCTTCCCCATCTTTTTGTGGACCAGCACCCGAGAAATGTTTGACCATCGTCGCAACACTGCTCTGGCCTAACACTCTGCCCTGAAACCCTCTAATATAGGCAGCCGTCATGGTAGCGCTCAAGTGTGCATCTTCACCAAATGTACCGGACGCCCTTGCCCATCTTGGCTCTGTCGCAAGATCAGCCATGGGATGGAGAGCAAGCCTAAAGCCAACACTTAGATACTCTTGAGCTGCCATTTGGCCAAACTCTTCAACCAGAGCCGGATCGCGGGTCGCTGCCAGTCCAAGCGTTTCTGGCCAAAGTGAGAAATCCTCAGCGGGCATGTTGGTGATAGGATTGCCACCAAAACCATGTCTCGGATCAGTCGCAAGCGTCACCGGGATGCCTAACCGTGTTCTCTCCGCTGTTTTCTGTATGGTATTTTGCCATTTTGCCATCGCTTTCGGGTCATGCATTCTAACGACATTAAAGTGGTTCATCTTCTTTACAGCAAGAAACTCACTATTTTGAAGGGCGATGAAACTAAACATATCGCCAAAATATGGGCTCTCTGCCAATTCACCCTCAGGGTCTACAGCGATGACATCAATAAACATCGTGCCGGTTTTTTCAAGCAACGTCATTTGCCCAAGCAGGTTCTCTGTTCGTTCATTGACAGTAAGGCGAGTATCTTCGTAGGGATCTAACTCACCATTTTTGTTTAGATCTCGATAGCGATAATCGCCATGCTTTAATATCGGCGCCGCATCACCGAGTAGTGCCAAGTTTCGATTCGATTGTTGGCCAAGATACCAAACATAACCAATGGCACCCAAAGCAATAAGTGACGCAAGTGAAAACAGTCCCCAGCCAAATATTTTTGCTACTTTATTCACTCATCATTTCCTGATCATTCGAGACTATTTATTATGGGAGCATGAATCTGCCACTACTCCCAACGTTGACTTACTTTGATGTTGAACTCATTACTCTGCTGTGATTATCGGTGCCGCATGCGGGAACCCAGTTCTTAACATGGCGACTTCAGGGGCAGGCATATCTGCACAATGAAGATTTAGCCATAACCGCAACATCAAACGCCGCTTATCCGGGTCGGGGTCATCTTGAAAAGCCGAACGTTTGTGCATCATCGAAAAATTGTTAAAAATAATCATATCGCCAGGTGCTAATCTAAATGAGAATTTGAATTCATCTCTCTCGGCGATTTCCTCTACAGCTTTCAGGGCTTTTGATTCTGCATCCGAATAAGGGCTATTCGACACTTCGCTTGCTAGCTCGGCCAATTTCAAATTCAGCCAAGCTGTCATACGACCTTCTTTCTCTGTAAATGTGGGAATTCTCATTCTCGAAACTGAGCCTTTCTCACGGCTATCCCCTTCTTCTTTTCGTTGGTAAAGAGGGAAGCCCCGGTGAAGCACTTCGAGATGTTGCGGATGATTCTCCAGAATTTCGTTATAAATGCTAAGCAAACTCACAACGGCATTTTCACCGCCTGAAGGCGCTTGTCTAACACAAAACAAAGAAGATACACCGCCACCATCGCAATGAAAGCGCAATTCATCACTACTGGTATATCCTCGGTCATCAGTACCCCTTTCAGCGCCACCGATCAGATCAGTTACCGCACCGATCATTTCACCTTTTGCATTTTGTGCGACAACATCGCCAAGGCAGATAGCTATGACCCAGTAGATACGATTAATCATATCTTGATCATATTCCGAAATATCCAACCCGCTAATTTTGGCAAAACCATATCCCGAGTTTATCTCCGCTGCGACGGCATCTATTCGATCGACTAATTCAGGCGCATTCAATTCGTGTTTTGAAATCGTTAGCCAATCACGCCTATCAGCAGGCAAGCCAGTGGCCGCATTTTCCAATTGCTCAAATTCTATCGTTGAAAAGACCACTTTCCATGCTGCGTATTGATTAAGGTCTGCCGTTTTCCAAGCTCTCTTACTACTAATTTTATGTCCCAATTGCTCTTGCATGTAGAACCTCTCGTTAAGTTTTTTCAGCTTTCGAACTATTCAACAAGACAAGCCATGACACCAGTGCTGCCTGGCACTTTATTCTCCAGCATGTCTTTCCAAATCTCACCTACATTAGCGGCACCGTTGAAGTATTCAATTTTTATCTGGTCCTTGATTTTACGGGCAATTCGGGCGCTCGAAGCGTTGGCTTTTTCAAATATGACACCGTGTCCCCAATCCTGGTTACGCTTGGCAATATGACCCGGAGCGAAGAAAAACTCAGGCTTCGCACCTGGCAAAGAAGCCTGGGATCGATCTTCATCCCAATGGGTTGCACCAACACCCATACTTTGTACAACATTATCATTAAGTCTGTGATGGACGTTGCGCACCATCTCGCCACTGCCAGACATATCAACCAGCACACTTTTCCGATCGTTGTTAATCTCGCTTTCGTTTCCATAGCTGATTATCTCATCACAATCGCCCAGACGCTCAACAAACTCAGCGTTTGCCGGTGACGTGAGCCCGATGACCTTGCCTGAATAGCCAACAACTTCTTTAAGTACAGCTGCCAGACCGAGACCTGTTTTCGACGATACAGACCCTATGATGATTTGATCTGCGCCAAAGAAATTGTTGTTGTCCAGATAATCGCCCAATACAAACGATGTCATAAATAGTGGGAACAACAGGCATCGCTCATCTTCCAGAGCTTTGAGATATTCAGGTTCAGCACGAGTGCGGTGATATTCGTTATACAGTTCTGGCAACGGTTGACGATGCGTTGCCACATCTTCAAAGGTGCCAGCCTTAATATTGCCAGGGGTCAGGTCCAGGTGACTTGCCATGGGGAAAAAACCATAGAGTCGTTCGCCTGGCTCTATGTCCGCGCTTTTGGATTCAATCACCTCGGCAATACCCCATGCAGGCACCTTACCCCGGCGCCCATCAGCAGGGAAATACCGCCAGTAGCCGATCATGTCGCCAGAGAGCGCATAACCTACATTGTTCGCGGTTAATCCAAACTTATCGATGCGTACTCGAATGTCGCCATCGACCAGGCGACCCAATTCGGTGGTGACAATCGTTGTGTCTTTAAAATCTTTTCGGTCAACCCAGATTTCAGAATTGTCCATGTGTTTCTCCTTGTGTTTTGCACCTGGCAGGTTGAAAAAGGCAGCTGCTTTACAATTTCAGCAACAGCTTGCCGTGGTTTTCTCCTGCAAACAACATATTGAAAGCTTCAGGGAATTTTTCGATACCTTCCAGCACATGTTCCCGAAAAATCAAGTTGCCTTCAGCGCGGGCTTTATAAAGATGCTCAATCGCTTCCGGGACTCGATGCATGTAATCGCGCATGGTAAACCCCTGCATGCGGACACTTTGCATCACCATCTGCAAGTATTCTTTGGGACCTGTGGCTTCATACATATTGTCGTACTGAGAAATACCACCACAGAGCACGATGGTACCTTGATAGTTAATCTGTCGTAGCGCGGCATCGAGAATCTCGCCTCCGACATTGTCAAAGTAGATATCAATGCCATCAGGCGCGAGTTCACGCATCTGTTTATCAACATCTGCTGTTTTGTAATCAATCGTTCCAGCCAGCTTTAGCGTGTCTCGCAGGTAGGCAGATTTCTCTGCGCCGCCGGCAATGCCGATAACCCGCGCTCCCACATTACGAGCGAGTTGCGCTGCAATTGAACCGACCGCGCCACTGGCGGCAGAAACAACAACCGTCTGCCCTTCTTTAGGCTGGCCAATATCCATCATGCCGAAATACGCTGTATACCCTGTCATGCCGAGGCCACTCAGGTATTCATGTGCAGGCGCAATGGATATGTCTATTTTTCGTAATGCCTTGTCTGGAAAAACCCCTTCCGTCTGCACACCCGTAAAACCCGTGACAACGTCACCAACCTTAAGTGTTAACGACTTAGATTCAGTCACCTCACCCACGCCAAACGCACGCATCACGGTGCCCGGCTGAACCGGTGGCATATAACTTCTTTTGTTGGTAACCCAACCCATCATGCCAGGATCAATGGAAACCCAGTCTAATCGCACTTTGATCTGGCCATCACCCAGTTCAGGCAATGGTTCTTCGGTTCTCTTCCAGATACTGCCGGTTTCATTCGGATCAACGAAACGGGTCATCTTGTATTGCGTCGGCATATTATTCTCAATCAGTTAGTCTATGTTTGTTAGGAACTTGACGGCTTCGCTGGCGTATTCCTCGGGAATGTCTTCTAACAGGAAGTGGCTGCCGCCTTTTAGAATGATTGGCTCAATCGCTTCTGCTCCGGGAATGGCTGGCCTTACAGATCGATGACCTTTAGGTGCAATCTGGTCCTTATCTGAGAAGAGACAAAGAAATGGCCTCTCAAACCGCTTTAACTTCTGTAGCGCATGCCAGTTCTCCGTGAGAATGGGGTTATCGTTTCGAGTCGGTAACATCTGCGTAAACTGGCGATTGCCTGTCAGGTATTCCTTGCCGGGATACGGTGCCGCAAATCCGGCAACGTCCTCTTTTGGCATGCTGCGTTTAACCATTGCTGACAGCATCCTCCAATGCCGCCAATTTCTGTCAAACCTCACGTACAACTGAAATGCCCGAAGCATTCCTGCGCCCGGTCTTGCCATTTTTGTGATGGGAGCATCTGGATCTAACACCGGAAACCCTGTGTTCGACATAATGATGCTCTTGACGCTATCCAGGTGATTCGCAATAGCACGCAAACCGACGATGCCACCCCAATCATGCAATATGATATGGGCAGACTCTAAAGCGAGCTTGTCCCATAGGGCACTTTCAACCCACTTTTCATGTCGAAGGATTGTGTAGTCTTGCATCGCGGTCGGCTTATCTGAACGCCCCATGCCAATAAGATCTATGGCTATCGCTCTAAACCCCGCATCGGCTAGATGAGGAATCAATTTCCGCCACATAAAAGACCAGGTCGGGTTACCATGAATCATCACGACAGGTGTGCCATCTTGGGGGCCTTCATCCACGTAATGCATGTTGAGGGTGCCACCCTCAAAATCGTCAAGCTCAACGTAGTGGGGTTTAAATGGATAATCCGGTAGATTGTCGAAACATTCATCCGGTGTTTTTCTAATTTTCATTACGTTCTCCCCATACTTCTAGATGATTTTCGCGGTCAACCCTGCGATGCGTTCTCATGTCCAGAAGTGGCTCTAAACCCGTCTGATGAAATAGCTTTCGAATTGCCGTTTGATCATCAGCCCCAGCTTCATCAAAACAATCCTGCAATCGCTGCAGTAAGAAGAAGCGATAAGGCATCACCATCGTTTCGATTTCCACACCGCGATAATTAAACCCCGCACGCCCAATGAACCGTCTGGACTTTTCATTTGCACCAAGTGGAATAGCACAAGGCGTACCCGGCTCTATCTCTGGCCGCGCCGCGAGCCAACTGTTAGTAAACTCTATGTGAGCGGTTATTTCCGGTAGATACTCATCACGTACATATCGCATCATATCCAGCAGACTCTCCGGAACTTCGTCATGACCAAATAGCTCCGAGCCTTGTCGGTTGACAGTATGGTCCTGGAATTCTTCAGGTCCATTCATTCGCTCGACCCATGCATAGACGCGCGGCGCAACGTTCTTCATTAGCAATGCCGGATGTGGGTCGCGTGCGAGGTGAGCATAAAGAGCGTTAAACAAACCGAAATCACCTATCGTTGCATGTCCGCCGAGCAGGAAAGATGACTCACCCAGGTGACGATTGAACCGAAGCAAGAAATCCCGGTAATTTGACTCAATGATCTCGAACGTCTCAGGTACCACGCCAAAGTTGACCGCAGCCTGTCGCATCCTGCCGCTGGCGTGCAAAAATGCCAGCTCTGTTTCCTCGTCATTTAAGCTAGGGGGGAACACATCCTTGAAGGAACTTATTAAAAACGCCAGATTATCCGAATCAAAGTTCCATCGGTAGTGCATCGCGGGTCTAAGCAGACCCTCGCCACCAAACAATTCAAACAGGTATGAAAGCGCCCGCAAAGTCTGATTTTCCGGCTGGATTGATCTTTTCCCAAGATTGCCCGCCTCAAAGTGATCGAGGATAACCGTACCATCCTGAATGATTTTGCCCTCTGGAGTCTGGACAACGGGCATGATAAATCGGCCGATGACAGGCATCACATCATTGCTGAAATGAGGGTTACCCGCACCTCGCTCGATGAATGCTATTCCCTGCTGCCTCAAATAGGCACGCACCTTACCGGTGTAAAGCGATGCCGACATGCCATAAAGGATGTGTTTGTCTGTCATGACAGATAGTCCATTTGTGAATACGTATAGCTAAAAATTGGCGAGATTTCAGTAGACCTAAGGTGGAAAAATGAAAGCCAGATTCTGCTCGTCCTAACTAATACGAATAAAGGCGCAGATTGGGTAATCTGCGCCAAATAGGGGGGGCTTGAAACTCATAACCAATCTAGGCTTCACCATTCCAGTTGGATACCTCTGGTAAATTTATCTAGGGCTACTGAAATCGGTAGGTGAAATCAAGCGCCACCGTGCGTGGTGGCAGCCGACTTTTAACCCATGAACCAGTAAAAAATCCGGCACCAAAGCCACCAGCGTAGGTTGCTTCGTCGTTGAGGTTTTTCCCAACCAGGGCGATTTCCCATGTATCAGCTGCGTTGGCCAAGGCCAGGCGCGCGTTAATCTTATGATAAGAACCCTGGTAATTCGGGCTTGCCTTTTCGTTTAACTCATCTTCGTACAACAAATCGAGGCTCCCCTTGAACACCAACGATTTACCTATGGGGTAATGAAAATTGGCGGCGAAGGTGCTGGTCCACTCCGGTGAGCGGCCAGCCGTCTCGCCCTTCTGATTCGTTAAACCAAGCCCGGGGTTTTCCGGTGTATAACCTATGCAACCGGCGGCAACCGGGTCAGCCGAGGATAGCTGAGTAATGGTGCAGGGCGCCCCAGGAAAATCGTCGTAGATTGAATCCAAATAACCAAGCGATAAGCTAAAGTCCAAATATTCAGTCGCTATCCAGCGACCTTCTGCTTCGAAACCCTTGCTAGTTGATTCGGCGGCGTTGCCAACAATGAAACCGCTATCAACAAATGAACTGACCTGCAAATTACTCATCTCGGTATGGAACAGCGCCAGGTTCAAACTGGCTACGCCATCCAACAGAGTTAGTTTGGCGCCAAGTTCAATACTATTTACTTCTTCATCGTCGTATTCAAAGATATCCGCATCAAGTGATTTGTTACTGGGATTAAAGCCACCGCTCTTGTAACCACGTGCATAACGCAGATAAGCCATACCATCATCCGAATAATTCCAGGAAACGTTGGCGGTGTACGACAAATTATTGGTGCTTCGATCATCCTCAAGTTGACCTGGGAAAAATTGCAGTAAACCGCCAGCAACACCTAAAATGAATGGGTTTGTCGTCTGCTCGGTGCCGCCAAAATCTGAAATTATATTCGCCAAAGATCCCTCTTTTTCAGACTTTTCGTAACGCAGACCTCCTGTGAAGGACCAGTCATCCGTAAAATTCCAGGTCATCTCACCAAAGATTGCTTGAGTATCCGATTCTTGTTCGAAGGGAGGGTTCACAGTGATTTGCGCGGGCGGAACGCCGAAGCTAGCTAGCGGCAGCAAACTAATATCAACTGAATTTATGCTTTTCAGGTCCTGCGATTCCAGATATACACCAACGATGTAATCCAGTGTTTCACCGCCGGGTGATGCCAGGCGGAATTCCTGATTCACTTGCTCGAATTCTTCATCCGAGAGCGCTTCAAACAAGCGTAAATCGGAGGTATCGCCATCCATCAACGATTTCACATCATATTCACTGTAACCAGTGATTGAGGTTAACGTAACACCACTCTCAAAATCCCAATCCACTTGCACGATCACATTCAACGATTCGGTATCAGAAAACTCGTCATTGAATCCATCAAGGGTAGTTTTATCGTCGAAGACACCATCTTCTAACGGCGTGATGACTGCAGCATGGGGCACTAGACCCCGAAATAATCCGCCGGTGTCGGTAAACTGAGTATTAGACCCGGTCGTTCCCTGTTCAGCATAATCAACTTTGGCATAGGCACTCACATTGTCCGTAATATCCCATTCCAGACTCGCCCGAATTGACTGGTTTTCTATTTCCGGATCTTCAGCATTACTGACCAGATTGTCCATATAACCGCCGAAATCCTGGTAGGTAGCCGCGAGGCGGCCACGAACCGTATCCGTGAGAGGACCAGAAACCATGCCGACATATTCCCGAGAGCTGTATTCAGCTTCATGGCGGCCGCGTAATTCAGCTTCAAAGGTATCAGTCGGCCGCGCCGAATTAATGATCATTGCACCAGCGACGGTATTCTTGCCGAACAGTGCACCTTGTGGCCCTTTCAAAACTTCCACCGTACCGATGTCCAAAAAAGGCACCAGGAACTGGCGTGAACGCCCGGCATAAACACCGTCGATAAACATGCCCACCGATTGTTCAAACCCTGCGTTATTGCCGGAGCCGATTCCACGCACAGTGATCGCACTAGGGCTTCCGCCACCAGGATTTTGGACCATGTTCACATTCGGTACGTAAGTTGTCAGGTCTTCAAGACCCAAAATACCCGCTTCGATAATTTTCTCGCCACTGATTAACGTGACGGCAATAGGTACATCCTGCAATCCTTGGCTACGCTTTTGCGCAGTTACTATCATTTCCTCCAACACTCGATTCTCCGCGGCGACATGCGGAATGGTTAATGCCATAAGGAGACTCAAACTCCTGACAGCTATTGCCGGACTCTTTAATCTGTTCTTCTTGGTCACGTTTCATGCCTCTTGGTTGATGTCATTTAACCCTGTTCAGCCATCGGTCACTTTTCTGTTCTGAGAGAAGATGGATAGATTGGGATTCAAGTGAAAACGCAGGTTATCGGATAAAAGCGCTAGTATTTGTGCTAATGCGCAATAAGTTTGTTATATTGCGCAGACGAATGTCTTCGAAAATAAGTCTATGGCCAAGCTGGTTCCCAGCCGCGTAATCGATGGTACAGCACGTTTAGTGGAAACCTATGGCCAGGACCCAGAGCTCATTTGCCAGCGCATTGGCCTAAATATTGAAGCGCTTTACAACCCGGATATCTTGATTAGCCAGCTTGCCGTCAGCGATCTATTTGAGGAGTGCGCCCAAAGCTGCAACGATCGTTTCTTCACCCTCAAGCTGGCGCAACTGCAAGGATTGGACATGCTTGGCCCCATCTGGCTACTGATGCGCAATGCCAAAACCGTTGGTGAAGCCCTAGAGGTATTCGCCGCCAATATAGAACTTCACGCCTCAGGTCAATCGGTCTACATCGACCGGCAGAAGCGTGGCATCTCACTCAGTCTCGAGATAAGGAAACTGAAGCTAGCGCCACGAGAGAAAAGACCGGTACACACACACTTCGAGCAGGTCATTGATCATTGGCTTGCACTTTGTATCTACGAATTACGTAGAATGCTAGGGAATAGATGGCGCCCGGACTATGTACAGCTTCGCTGCACACAGCCAGATCAAATTGCGCCGCTGCAACTTTTATGCGGCGACAACCTCTATTTCAATCAAGATGTAAATGCAATCCACATAAACCAGAGAGATTTCGAACACACACTGGCTAATGACGCCATTCACGGTCGACAGGTTATCGAGCACGAACTCGGCGCCGGTATAGGTTATGGCTTGCCTTTCGTTTTGCGGGTAGACCGTATGATCCGACTGCTTATCAACACGGACAGCTGCACTGCAATTGAGGTAGCCAATGCCATGAACATGAAGCTACGCACCCTGCAATATCGGCTCAAACTCAATCAATCAAGCTATCGATTACTATACGACGAAGCCCGACTAGATTTGGCTCAGCAATATATCCGCACTTCAGAGTTGTCTATCGGGGCGATAGCAGAACGTCTGCACTTCAAAGACAACGCCGCCTTCACAAGCTTCTACAAAAGGGTGACAGGCAGGACACCCACAGAATACAGGCGGTGGGTATTACCAAGTTAAATTCTCATGCCACAATTTTCCCGGTAATCCCAAGTAAAACCATTGCCGCACTCTCGTCATACAAACTTGTGATAGCAATTTTATATAATGCCATACATTAATAATTCGTGTAGTCTCTGTCCTTAAATTTCTTCAAACAACGTGAAACAAATGCAGAGATTCCAAGTCAACTGGGCTGCTGTCGACTACACGTTTCCGGGAAGTAACTGGTGCAGGTAAAAAAGTTAAGTTGGCGGATTCGCCTTGCTTTTGGTGTAGGCCAGCAAGCGGAGGGTATCAAGAATAGTGCCTTTGGCATCTTTCTGTTGTTCTATTACGTATCAGTCGTGGGATTATCAGGCACCATGGCAGGGCTCGCGCTCTTAATTGCTCTCTGCTTTGATGGCGTGACTGACCCAATCATGGGATCGATATCAGATTCTTTCAAGTCACGCTGGGGCCGCCGACATCCTTTTATGTACGGGGCTGCCGTGCCTTTCGCGGTCAGCTTCTATTTTCTTTTTTGTCCTCCCGACGGTCTGTCTCCCTTTGGATTGTTTGCCTGGTTAACCTCATTTGCTGTGCTGACCCGTGGATTCATGACGATCTATTCTGTGCCTCATCTGGCCTTGAATGCAGAGTTATCTGATGACTATCTGGAACGGACTTCGCTGGCATCATTACGCAACCTTTTTTCACTTTTCGGATATCTTTGCGTCGTTGGCGGTGGGTTCTTTTATTTCTTCAAGGCAACCCCGGAATATTCCAATGGGCAACTTAATCCCGCTGCCTATCAGACCTTTGCACTAACTTTCGCGATTCTTATGGTTGTCGTGATATTACTGTCTGCAGCAGGCACACACTCGGAAATCCCCAGATTGCCTAAAGTCAAAGAAGGC
>ENA-ORDA01000397-ORDA01000397.1-marine-metagenome-genome-assembly--contig:-NODE-397-length-44857-cov-6.971304_pt1 | contig 44857 bp, 37 predicted proteins | sample MGYA00237778_ERZ508506 | MGnify/ENA primary metagenome ERZ508506 (study PRJEB26177, sample SAMN06267891) | marine metagenome | isolation source: Monterey Bay, California, USA | place: Pacific...
GCTGTTGGTACAGAACCATTAATTGGAGCATTATCATAGCCTAAATCTATTAAGGCTTGTTCAAAATTAGGGTCAGGAATTAATGTATTTTGACTAAAACTTAATAATGTAAAACCTAATAGAAATATTAAAAATAGTTTATTCTTCATTTGAGTATTTTTTAAAGAGTTTTGTGTTTGGTAATATTACCGTTGTTTTTAATTTAATATTTTTTTTGAAAAAAGAAATGAAATCTAAATATTTTGAAAGATGATTATGACTTATGATTTAAGATCCTTCATTAATTAATTTTGGTTAAGATAGAATTCAATTGATTTAGCAGTATCCAAAACAGTCTTTTTAAAAGGTATGGGATTCCAATCAAATGTTTTCATTGTTAAGGATACATCACCATTATAAGTTTTACCAATAAAAGATTTCATACTTTTTGCTTCTCTATCAATATTACCTAGGAGTTTGAGTAAAAAATTAGGGGCCAACTTTGTACTTACTTTATCATAACCATTGGATTTAAGTATTTTGGCCACTTCCTGAAAAGCGAAAGGTTCTTCAGTAGTAACAATAAATCTTTTTCCATCTGCTTTTTCATTTTCAAGAGCTAGTACATGAATTTTAGCAATGTCTCTTACGTCTGACATATTAATAGAAGCTTGAGGAATCATAGGCATTTTTCCTTGTAACATATTTGTAAACATGCCCATTGAAGCCCCCGTTAAGTCTCCTGATAAACTTGGTCCAAAAACAGGACCTGGATTTACAACAGCGAGTTCCATTTTAGGTGTGTCTTGTTGAGCATTAATAAAGTCCCAAGAAGCTTGTTCTGCCAAGGTTTTACTTTTTGCATACGCAGATATATTTTTTGCTTTTACGTTCGTCCATGATTCCGAATCTACCTTGATAGATTTATCAGCATTTTCTAACATAGAAACCATTGATGAAGTTAAAACAACTCTTTTAATACCTGCACTTTTTGCAGCTCTCAAAGCTCTCATTGTACCATCAACAGCCGGTCTAATGTATTCATTTTCATCTTTTGGTTCGATATTGATAAATGGGGAAGCTACATGCATTACAAACTCACATCCTTTCATTGCATCATCCCAACCATCATCGCTTAACAGGTCCAACTCACAAAATTCTAAATTGTCTTTTGGATCTACTTCTTTTTTAATAGCGTCAATAACTTTTTGAGATTTTAATAAATTTCTAAGGGATCCACGAACTGAATATCCATTCTTCAATAATTCTACGGCACAGTGATTTCCTATGTAACCTGAAATACCTGTTAGTAATACTTTTTTATTCATTAATAAATTATTTGCTTTCTAAACACAAAAATAATAAATATTACTATCAAATTAATAGTAATATTTATTATTTTTTAGATATGATTGTCCTGTAACTTCAGTATTAAATATTGTTGGATAGAAATTGAAGCTTGTTCCAGTAAAGTAGAAGCTATTAGACAAAAAAAAGCAATTAAAGAGTTATCCCAAATTGATAAATATATTGCACTAAGTATGTTATCTAAAAGATTAAAAAAAACTTGAATAAATGGAATCTATTGTAAAATAAAAGTTACCTGATAATCAAAAACCAATTCAAAATTTGCATCAAGAGAAAGAGCTTTCGTTAAACTCGGTTATAATTGATTTGGCTCTGTGGAGCCATCACAATATTAAAATGCCGATAATCTAGATATCATAAATGTTAAAAATTGAATCCGGTAATCATTCATAGATATAAATCAAAAACAGTTTCACTTTAATAATATAATCGTTTTATTATTTTAGTAGATAACTCAATTGAAATATCGAACCATAAAATAACACTGCAGGATTTCGTTCAGACCAATAACTCTGTTCAATTATTTTCAAAAACATTTATTCCGGAGAATATTTCACTAACTATAACAAGTTCAATATTATCATACTGCAAAGGTTAAAGAAAATTTTTATTTAAGGTATTTTTGAAATCGAAACATTAATGTTGTAGCATTATTTACGATTTATCTAAAAATAAATATGTTAAAAAAACAAGTAAATTCTTTTATTAATAAGCCTTGGACAAATAAATAAGCGCTTTGAAGAGTTTCCTCTACCTTAACTTAAAAATCAGTGTTGTATAGTTATTGTAGTGTTTTATTTTATAATAATCTGAAAAATAAGCCTATTTTGTGGGAGTATTTTTTTAGAACAAAAGATACTTTTTTTTTGACATAACTTTATCTAATCAATACATAACTATTGACCTATTTTTAAATGGATTTAAACAACATATATATTGGAAAAACCCCTGCGAATTTTTCAAACAAAGAAGTTTCAGCAGATCAAGTAATTTTTGAGGGAGAGGTATTTTATAAAATTTCAAATTTTAATAAAATGCGCCCATTTTTTATGAGTATTGTTAGTAATTCTGACCACTGGATGTTTATATCTAGCACGGGAGGTCTTTCGGCAGGTAGAAAAAATAGTGACTATTCACTTTTCCCTTACTACACTGACGATAAAATTACAGAATCTAGTGAGCACACGGGTAGCAAATCAATTTTTATTGTTAGTAAAGCAGAGAAAAATTATTTGTGGGAACCTTTCTCTAAACGTCAAGACGGAGTCTATAAGATTTCGAGGAATCTTTATAAAAACACCTACGGAAATAAGGTGATTTTTGAGGAAATTAATCACGATCTCAATTTGAGCTTCACCTACCAATGGAATTCAAGTGATACCTATGGCTTTGTAAGACATTCGACCCTTAATAACCTAACTAATGAAACTTTAGATATCCGTCTTTTGGATGGAATTCAAAACATCTTACCCTACGGCGTGGAAGTTGGTCTGCAAAACAGTACTAGTAATTTGGTAGATGCCTATAAAAAATGTGAGTTAGAATCAGACTCAGGACTTGGAATTTATTCTTTAAGCGCCATTATAGTTGACAAAGCAGAGCCCAGTGAAGCTTTAAAAGCAAATGTAGTTTGGTCTTTGGGGCTTGAGGGTTCTAAAAAACTAATTTCATCTGTTCAAATCGAGAATTTCAGAACAGGAAAAGCAATCACACAAGAGATTGATGTAAAGGCAGAACGCGGAGCATACCTTTTAACTAAAGATATAAAATTAGCTGCAAATTCTAGGGAGCAATGGACTCTTGTGGCGAACGTAAATCAGTCCATAAATGACATTGTCCATATAAAAGAACGTACCAAAGACCAGACATCTCTTTTAGAAGAGTTAAAAAATTCTGTTAAGCAAGGGACCCAAAACTTGATTGCCTTAGTGGGTGCCTCGGATGGTCTTCAACTCACTTCAGACAGCGCAAGAAATACACGTCATTTTGCCAACACCATGTTCAATATCATGCGGGGTGGTATTTTTGATAATAATTACACCATTGAAAAAGAAGACTTTAGCGCCTACATAGAAAACGCTAATCACAAAGTGTTTTTCAAAAAATCTAAACTCATTAACAAACTTCCCCAAACCTTTGATTTAAGTTACCTTAAGGCCATTGCAAAAGAAGATGATGACAAGAACTTTAAAAGGTTGTGTTACGAATATTTACCTTTAAAATTTAGCCGCCGCCATGGAGATCCAAGTAGACCTTGGAATAAATTTTCAATCAACACAAGAAATGAGGATGGTTCTAAAATTTTAGACTATCAAGGCAATTGGCGTGATATCTTTCAAAATTGGGAAGCGCTTGTACACTCCTACCCTGAGTTTATTGAGGGTATGATACACAAGTTTTTAAACGCCACAACTTTTGATGGATACAACCCTTACAGAGTTACAAAAGACGGGTTTGATTGGGAGACCATTGAGCCAGACAACCCTTGGTCTTACATAGGATACTGGGGAGATCACCAAATTATATACTTGCTTAAATTTCTTGAATTTATTGAAACTTACTACCCAGGCAAATTGGAGAGTTATTTTTCAAAAGACTTGTTTGTATACGCAAATGTGCCCTACCGCATAAAAGGCTATGAGCAAATTCTTAAAGATCCAAAAAATACAATTGATTTTGATCACAAAGCAGAGGAAAAAATTCAATTAAAGCGCGAGGAGATTGGAGTAGATGGTGCTTTACTAAGAGATAAAAACTTTTTTATTTATAAGGTAAATTTTATCGAGAAAATTTTAGCTACCGTACTGGCAAAGATTTCAAACTTTATACCTGAGGCAGGTATTTGGATGAATACCCAGAGACCAGAATGGAATGATGCAAACAATGCCCTGGTTGGTAATGGTGTCTCTATGGTTACCCTTTATTATCTGCGAAGATTTTTAAAATTCTTTGACAGTATTTTAAAAACAACAAAAAACCAAAATGTTGAGATATCTAAAGAACTTATTGAGTTTTTTAATGGAGTTTCAAAAACACTTCAAGACCACAAAAACCTTCTTGATGACAAGATATCTGACACAGATAGAAAAACTATCTTGGATGGTCTTGGAAAAGCAGCTAGTCAGTACAGATTGTCTATCTACGATAACAGCTTTAGTGGAAGTAAAAGCGGGCTTAATATACAAGAGATATCTAACTTTATAAACGTCGCCCTAGCACATTTAGAACATGCCATAAAGGCCAACAAAAGAGAAGATAATCTTTATCATGCCTACAATTTAATGACTCTTGAAAACGACAAAGAGATATCTGTGTCATACCTACCAGAGATGTTAGAAGGTCAGGTAGCGGTCTTAAGTTCTGGTTACCTATCTACAGAAGAGGCATTAAGTGTCATGGATGCATTAAAAGCCAGTAGGTTATTTAGACCAGATCAGTACAGTTATATATTATATCCAAACAAAACCTTGCCAAGATTTGTGGACAAAAATACAATCTCAAAACAACAAGTAGACTCCTCAAAACTTTTACAAGAGCTCGTAAAAACTGGAAATACACAAATTATAACCAAAGATTGTAATGGCCAATGCCATTTTAATGGAAACTTCAATAATGTAGAAAACCTTAAGGCAGCAATAACAAATTTACCTGAAGCATTTGCATCTCTAGCAGCCATGGAGGCAGAAGTTATATATGGTATTTTTGAAGCTAATTTCAATCATAAATCTTTCACAGGACGTTCAGGAACTTTCTTTGGATATGAAGGCTTAGGATCAATTTATTGGCATATGATTTCCAAATTGCTGTTAGGTGCCTTTGAAGCCACTCAAAAAGCTATAGACCAAAAGCAAGACCCCAAGATAATTGGAAGACTTTTTGATCACTATTTTGAAATTAATGCAGGTATTGGTGCACACAAATCTCCAGAATTATATGGAGCATTCCCTACAGACCCCTACTCTCATACACCAGGAGGAAAAGGAGCACAACAACCAGGAATGACAGGACAGGTAAAAGAAGATATCCTTTGCCGATTTGGAGAACTTGGAATGCGAGTATCTGAAGGTGTTCTTTGTTTTGAACCAAGTATAATGAAGTCATCAGAATTCATACAAAAAGCACAAACCTTTCAATACATTGACGTAAAACAAGAAAAACAAAGCATAGCACTGGAAAAAGACAGTTTAGCCTTTACAGTATGTCAAGTTCCTGTGATTTATAAAAAAGCAAGCAAAGCATCAACAATTGTAACATTTTTTGAAGGTCCAACAAAAATATTTGACACGAATGCATTAGATGCCAAAACAACAAAAGATGTTTTTGGGCGCATGCACAAAATTAAACACATAACCGTTTTTGTCGTTAAATAAAACATATACAGGTACTCTAAAAAAACACATCAAGATTATTTTGGTCTTGTTGTGTTTTGCAGCAATGTCTTGTAATACCAAACTAAAGAAAAATATGAATTTCACACCTAAAACAGCGGAGCAGATTCTTGGCAATCCAGACTATTTAGCTATTTCTTATGGAGGGTATCGCAGCAGCACAAGAGAGGTTCAACCCACTTTGGAAGAACTTAAGGAGGATTTAATGATTTTACATGCCATGGGAATTCGAATTCTCAGAACTTACAATTTACAACTCCCTCATAGCGCTAACATTTTAAGGGCTATAAAGGAGATACAAGTCACTGATGCAGATTTTGAAATGTACGTGATGTTGGGGGCTTGGATAGATTGCGAGGGCGCTTGGACAGATCGCCAAACCAATCACGACTTAGAAGACCAAGAAAACAACACTTCTGAGATTGCCAAAGCGATTGCACTTGCAAACCAATATCCTCGTATTGTAAAAATTATAGCTGTTGGAAATGAGGCCATGGTGCACTGGGCAACATCTTATTTTGTAAAGCCGGCGGTAATTTTAAAATGGGTTACCTACTTACAAGAACAAAAAGCAAAAGGCAACCTTCCAGATTCTCTGTGGATTACTAGTTCAGACAATTTCGCATCTTGGGGTGGAGGGAGCCCAGAGTACCATAACGAAGATCTGGAAAAACTCATTGCTACCGTTGATTATATTTCTGTACATACATACCCTTTCCATGATACGCACTACAACGCCAATTTTTGGCTGGTTCCACAACAAGAACCTTCTGGTACAGAAAATGAAATTATTGAAGCTGCCATGCAGCGTGCACTAAAGTATGCTGTAGATCAATATCAAAGCGTCAAGAAGTACACTACATCACTAGGTGTAGACAAACCTATTCACATTGGAGAAACTGGGTGGGCAACTAGTTCTCATGGATTTTATGGTTCAAATGGCTCTAATGCAGCAGACCAGTACAAACAAGCATTGTATTACAAACTAATGCGAGAATGGAGTGCTAAAAATAATATTTCTTGTTTCTTTTTTGAGGCATTCGATGAACAGTGGAAAGACCCAAATAATCGTAATGGCTCCGAAAATCATTTTGGGCTATTAACCATTGATGGCGATGCAAAATATGCATTATGGCCCTTGGTTGAAGAAGGAGTTTTTAACGGACTTACCAGAGGCGGAAACCCAATCAAAAAAACTTTTGAAGGAAATACTACCCTGCTTATGAAAGAAGTTTTTACACCAAAACCTGCAGTAACATACAACGAAAACTAAAGCCCTATGAAATCTATACCTCTAATTGTAATTTTTCTTGTATCGATGACCATTATCTTGACGCCCATTTCTGCGCAGAATGTTGAAATATCTGGTAAACAGCTTCTGGTAGACAACCAGCCTTATTTTATGAAAGGGATTTGCTACCACCCTGTACCAAAAGGAGAAACTACGCGGAGTTTTAATAGCATTGATCAGGATTTAAAATTAATGAGCCAAGCAGGAATCAATACCATTCGTGTATATGCCCCAATAGATGATATAGAAATTTTAGATAAAATTGATGCTGCAGGAATCAAACTCATTATTGGTTTTGGATACAACCAAAATGGTTTTTTTGATATTCTTTCAGGTAGTTTTTTACAATACATCGAAAAATACAAAGATCATAAAGCTATTCTAATTTGGGAGCTGGGTAACGAGTATAACTACCATCCAGAGTGGTTTGATGGCGATATTCAAAACTGGTATAACGCCCTGAGCAAGGCCACAGACTTAATTCATAACACAGATCCTAACCATCCTGTTGCAACAGTCCATGGAGACATGCCAGACAAACAAGCACTTGCATCAAACCCGCATATTGATATGTGGGGATTAAATGTTTACAGATGGGATCAGCCTCAGTCCATTTTTAGAGAGTGGGAAAAAGTAAGCGATAAGCCTGTTTATCTCTCGGAGGCAGGGGCAGATAGCTACATGAAAATTGAAAAAGACGGATTCAAACAAGGAGAAAACCAACGGGCACAAGCTGTAGCTAATGGAAAAATAATTGATGCTGTTTTGGAACAAAGTGATGTGGCTTGTGGGATTTTTATTTTCTCATTTACAGACGGTTTATGGAAAGCAGGAAACCCTGCTGTGCAAGATTTAGGAGGTTGGGCTCCAAACAGCAGTGGCGTGCCTTATGATGGAGCACCCAATGAGGAGTATTGGGGTATTGTAGACATCAACCGAGCCAAAAAACAAACCTATGAAGTGATCAAAGAGAAATTTTTAAATTTTTCAATGAATGCTGAAAAAAAATAACATAGAAACATGAAGTTTAAAAGTATCCTATTAATAAGTATCCTAATTACAATTACAGCTTGTATGAATTCACCAAAAGAAACTATAACTGTTTTTGAGACCTCACAAAGTGGAAATCAGCTTACACAGCTCAGTAACTTTAACTCTGAGCTTACCCCCTCATTGGTACAATTGGATTTTGAGAAAAAGTTTCAGACAATCTCAGGATTTGGAGGAGCCTTTACTGAGGCATCTGCGCATCTATTAAACCAAATGAGTCCTATGACTAGGACTGAAATTTTAGAGGCTTATTTTAGTAGAAAAGGTGCCAACTATTCCTTGACACGCACCCACATGAATTCTTGTGATTTTTCTTTGTCTAATTATTCCTATACACCCGTTAAGGGAGACAAAAGTTTAGAACATTTCTCTATAGATGAAGACAGACAAGACTTAATACCAATGATTAAAGGAGCACTAGAAACAAGTGAAGATGGATTTAGATTATTTGCATCACCCTGGACAGCTGCACCCTGGATGAAAGACAACAACCAATGGGTTGGAGGTAAGCTGCTGCCAGAATATTATGACACGTGGGCCTTGTTTTTTTTAAAATACACAGATGCCTACAAAGCAGAAGGAATTGATATTTGGGGGTTCACCATAGAAAATGAACCTCACGGAAATGGAGAAAATTGGGAAAGTATGCACTTCTCACCCCATGAAATGACAAATTTTGTTCAGAATTTTTTAGGCCCAAAACTTAAAGCCGATGGAAAAGGCGACCTGGTTTTACTTGGCTATGATCAAAATCGTGAGGGAATCAAAGAATGGGTAGATGTAATGTACAAAGACCAAGCCTCCTCTAAATACTTTGACGGTACTGCTATTCATTGGTATGAGAGCACCTATGATTATTTCCCTGAAGCACTACAATATGCGCATCAAAAAGCACCAAACAAATACTTGATACAAACCGAGGCTTGCATAGATTCTCAGGTTCCTGTATGGAAAGATGATAAGTGGTACTGGAAAAAGGAAGCTACAGACTGGGGTTATGACTGGCGCGAAGAGAACAAAAAATACCTTCACCCAAAATATGCCCCTGCAAATAGGTATGCACGAGATATTATTGGATGTCTAAACAACTGGGTAGATGGCTGGGTAGACTGGAACATGGTTTTAGACCGTCAAGGAGGACCAAATTGGTTTAAAAATTGGTGTGTGGCACCCGTAATTGTTGATCCAAAAACAGATGAGGTTTACTATACGCCCCTATATTACATAATGGCACATTTTAGCAAATACATTCGTCCTGGAGCAGAGGTTATTAGCGCAGAATCTAGTGATACAGATTTAATGGTAGCAGCCGCTAAAAATCCCGATGGATCAACTGCTGTCGTTATTTTCAACGAAGGTATGGAACCCAAATTTTTTGAACTAAAAACCGCTATTACAACCAAACAAATTTTGATAAGTCCACAGGCAATTCAAACAATAGTAATAACTAACTAACAAAAAAACATGAGTAATTCAATCAAATCCAACAAAGTACCTATGGGGCAAAAGATTGCTTTTGGCTTTGGTATGTTGGCAAATCAAATGTTCCCAGCAATACTAGGAATATTTATGATCGTATTAATAGAAGACCTCGGGTTTTCTGGCTGGATGTGGTCTTTGGCATTTCTTTTTCCAAGAATTTTTGATGCCTTTTTAGATCCTATAATGGGCTTTATATCAGACAATACGAAATCTAAATGGGGAAGACGCAGACAATATGTTATAATAGGTGGCCTTGTAATGGGGCTTGCTTACATTTTTATGTGGCAACTCTACAAGGTGGATGGTGTAGAATATAACTTTTGGTACTTCTTTTTATGGTCTTTGGTATTCTACATAGGGCTTACCATTTTTAGTGTACCCTATGTAGCGATGGGGTATGAAATGAGTGACGATTTCCATGAAAGAACAAATATCATGGCTATCTCGCAATGGATTGGTCAGTGGGCTTGGGTAATTGCACCCCTATTTTGGATCATCATGTATGACCAGAATTGGTTTCCATCTGCAGATGTTGCCGTGCGAGAGTTAGCGATTTGGGTGGCCATACCATGTGCCCTTTGTGCTATTGTACCCGCTATATTTATAAAGAGTAAATCTACTTTAGAGGAGGACTACGAACCCTTAAACAGTGCCAACATAGGAAATAGTCTAAAGAAAATTTTTGAAAGCTTTTCAGAGGCTTTTAAAATAAAAGATTTTAGAAAATTATGCGGAGCAACATTTTTAATATTCAATGCTTTTAACACTGTAGCAGCACTAACCTTTTTTGTAATTGTTTACAAACTATTTAATGGAGACGCCGGGGCAAGTGGTATTTGGGTTTCTATGTTTGGATGTTTGGGCGCTTTAGGAACCACCTTTATTGTGATTCCTACAGTGGCATGGATGTCAAAAAAAATGGGTAAGAAAAAAGCCTTCATGGTATCACAATTTATCTCTTTGATAGGATACATAATGTTATACTTTTTATTTATTCCAGGAAAACCATGGTTGTATATTATAGCCTTGCCATTTTTCTCTTTTGGGATTGGAAGCTTGTTTACCATAATGATGTCTATGACAGCAGATGTGATTGATGTTGATGAAATTAATACAGGAAAACGAAGAGAAGGTATTTTTGGAGCCATCTATTGGTGGATGGTAAAGGTAGGCTTCGGAATTGCAGGTGCTCTTAGTGGAGTCATTATAATCCTAGTAGGTTTTAATCCTGATCTTGCGGCAATAGATCAACAATCTGCAGTAGACGGTTTGCATGCATTCTTCTGCTTTTTTCCTATGGGAGGAACTATCTTGGCGATGATTGTAATGCGCAATTATAGCATTACTGAAGAAAAATCTAAAGAAATTTCGGCCACTTTGGCCAAACGAAAAAATGAATAAAACAAATAACTATTTAAACAGTAATTAATGTCATATAGAAAAGAAAAACAAAAATCATTATTAGGTTTAGATACCGATAAATTGGGTAAAACAGAACTCCAACAAATGAGTCAATCTTCACTAAAGTTAGGAATGCACGGACTTTGTTTTAGTCCCTATGAGGAAGGACAAAAACCAGGAGATCCTATCCCTGAGACTCAAATTAGAAGAAAATTAGAGCTTATTGCACCTTATACCAAATGGATAAGAACCTTCTCATGTACTCAAGGAAACGAGCAAATTCCAAGACTTGCAAAAGAGTACGGATTAAAAACCTTAGTTGGTGCCTGGCTTGGAGACAATCCAAAAACCAATGAAAAAGAAATTGAAGCTTTAATAGCGCTCAGTAAAGACGGACTTGTGGATATAGCAGCAATAGGTAATGAGGTGATGTACCGAGGAGATTTAAAAGAAGAAGAATTGCTAGATTTCATATATCGTGTAAAGAAAGTTATTCCTGAGATTCCGGTTGGTTATGTGGATGCATATTATGAATTCTCTGACCGTCCAAAAATAACCCAAGCATGTGATGTTATTTTAGCCAATTGCTATCCATACTGGGAAGGCTGTAGCTTAGAATACTCACTGGTTTACATGAAACAAATGTTTCATCATGCAAAAGCTGTGGGTATGGGTAAAAAAGTAATTATCACAGAAACAGGTTGGCCAAGCCAGGGAGCCTCATTAGAAGGAGCACACCCGTCTTATGAAAATGCATTGCGATATTTTATCAATGCTCAAAACTGGTCCAAACAAGATGATATAGAAATGTTTTATTTCTCTTCTTTTGATGAATCATGGAAAGTAAACACAGAAGGAGATGTTGGTGCATATTGGGGACTTTGGGACAAAGACGAAAATTTGAAATTCTAAGCTATTTTTTTTAGATTAACTTATGGATTATACAGAAATTTTTGAGATACAAAAAGGATTAGCAGTTTGTTATTCTGGATATAGGCATGGGCAACGTCCCGGACACTTATATCCTACTTACAAACAAGTTAAAGAAGATTTACTCATTATCGAAAAACAATGGCAATACATCAGACTTTATAGCTGTGATGCGCATTCAAAAACTGTGTTGGAGGTTATAAAAGACGAAAAAATAAGCTTGAAGGTCATGCTAGGAGCCTATATCGAAGCCGAAGAAAACAACATAAATTGCCCTTGGGGAGGCTCTTATGATTTGGACCAATTATCTAAAAATAAAAAAAGAAACCTCCAACAAATGGATTCCCTTATTGCCTTGGCAAACACCTATCCTGATATTATTTTTTCACTCTCTGTAGGTAATGAAGCTTGCGTGGATTGGACAGATCATCTGGTATCTGTAGAGGCTGTTGTTTCTTATGTGAGATATGTTAAAGCTGGTGCAAAACAACCCGTCACTTTTTGTGAAAATTATGTTCCATGGCTTGACAAACTTGAGCCATTGGCCCATGAGATAGATTTTATCTCGATTCATACTTATCCAGTTTGGGAGCATAAGACCATTCATGAAGGGATGGAATTTACAAAGCAAAATTATGAAACCGTAGCCAATAAATATCCCGATAAACTAGTTGTAATTTCAGAAGCAGGTTGGGCTACTGAATCCAATGGTTATGGAATCCCACAAGATAACGTGAATGATGATGTCCAAAAAATTTATTACAAAGCACTCTCGCATTGGAGTACTTCTCAAAGTATACTCACCTTTGTTTTTGAGGCTTTTGATGAACCTTGGAAAGGGTCTGACGATCCTAAAGAACCAGAAAAACACTGGGGTCTTTATACCGTTGATAGAACACCAAAACTTGCAATGCAACCTATTGGTTACAAGTAAGGCATGATAGTACTATACTATCAATAAACGCTACATTACATATTCTAAAAAAGCCAATACAAAAGATGGGTTTTTTATTTTATTAATATTTTTTATTGAAATGTGAGGACTTCAGAAAGCAATTAATTAATACTTTTATGAATTAAATTTTACCCCTATGAATAAGAAAGCTATCCCTGAAAAATTTAAGATGAAACCTCATCATAGTAACCATTATTTAATCAACGGTGAGTTGAGGAAATGGGAAGGACATACAACGGAGGTCTATTCGGTGATTAAAACTCCTAATAATCAAGGAGAAATTGGCCCTACTTTTTTAGGAACTGTTCCTGATATGGGAGAAAAAACGGCATTAGAAGCCGTCGAATCTGCAAATAAAGCCTACAATAGAGGAAAAGGTACCTGGCCAACAATGTCGGTATCTGATCGCTTGAAATGTATGGAGATTTTTGTTGAAAAAATGAAATTACACAGAGAAGAAGTTGTTAAACTTCTAATGTGGGAAATTTGTAAAAATAAAACAGACTCCTATAAAGAGTTTGATAGAACCATAGATTATATAATAAATACCATTGAGGCCTATAAAAATATTGATCGTAAAGGAGCAAAGTTTGATAGTCAAGATGGTGTGTTAGCTCATATAAGGAGAGGTCCAATTGGGGTTGTTTTATGTCTTGGACCTTATAATTATCCCTTGAATGAGACTTTTTGCCTACTAATACCTGCAATTATCATGGGTAATACAGCTATATTTAAACCTGCAAAAATCGGAGTCCTACTTATTACCCCGCTATTAAAAGCTTTTCAAGAAAGTTTTCCTCCAGGTGTAGTAAATATACTTTTTGGAAGAGGAAGAAGTATCGCATCACCTATTATGAAAACTGGAATAATAGATGTGATGGCATTAATTGGGCATAGTTCTTCTGCAGTTTCACTGCAAGATTTACACCCCAATAAAAACAGACTCCGATTGGTCTTAGGCTTGGAAGCTAAAAACCCAGGTATTATACTGCCAGATGCCGATTTAGAACATGCTGTTAAAGAATGTATTTCTGGTAGCTTGTCATTTAATGGACAACGTTGTACCGCTTTAAAGGTTTTGTATGTACATGAGTCTATAGTTGATTCATTCAATCAACTTTTTACAAAAGCCGTTGATAATCTTGCATTTGGAATGCCTTGGGAAGACACTTTTTTAACTCCTTTACCAGAAAAATCGAAACCTGAATACATTCAAGAATTAATCAGTGATGCTACTAAATATGGAGCTAAAGTGATCAATAAAAAAGGAGGTGAACTATCCGATAATTTTTCTTTTCCTGCTGTCCTTTATCCAGTAAACAATAAAATGAGATTATTTCATGAAGAACAATTTGGTCCAATAATACCAATTATACCCTACACTGATATAGATATGCCTTTAAATGATATGGCTGCATCTAATTATGGTCAACAGGTAAGTCTTTTTGGAGAAAATATTGACGATTTGGGACCACTAATTGATGCACTGGCCAACCTTGTTTGTAGAGTGAATCTTAATAGTGCTTGCCAGAGAGGTCCTGATGTTTATCCATTTGCCGGAAGGAAAAATTCTGCAGTGAGTACATTGAGTGTATATGATGCTTTGCGATCTTTTTCGATTAGGACATTTGTCGCGGCAAAAAATAGTCCTAAAAACAAAAAAATCATAGAGAATCTTTTAGAATCCAAAGTATCTAATTTTGTAACTACTGAATATCTGTTATAATATAACTCAGATCTAAACTTGTTAATTGATTCTTATTACAACTTAAATAATTCAAGGAAGTAAAAGCTTCGATTCCAATTAAAGATGAAATATTTTTATTACTAACTTCCAGAAGAGTTACCCCACTATCATTAGCTGTTGATACTGAACCATTAATTGGAGTAATATCAAAGCCTAAATCTTTTAAGGCATGTTCAAAATTAGGGTCAGGTATTTCTGCGGTTTGGCTAAAACGAACTAAGGTAAAGCCTAAAAGCAACAGTAGAAATAATTTTTTTATTGTGTTTATTTTTAGTTTATAATATTTTAGTTGTTTCTGTATTTTTAAAAATAGGTTTTCTTTTTAATGCTTGAACTAATGTTGTGGTAGCAAGAACCGCGTAAAGTAACGAGATAATGATGGTCGCTTTTGTATTTTTAAAGATATAAAAAGAAAGAAATGGGAGTAGTTGTAAAGCGTGCATTCCAATAAAGTGAGATACTCTTAAATCCCCTACCGTTTTACTCCAACCTACAATAAACAAGTTAGAATTATCATTGATTGCTCCAACACTATGATTCATTCTTGAACCCATTAAACCACCTTCAAATGAAAAAACAACAAAAATCATGATTCCTAAACGAATTGCCCAAAGGTAATATCTGGGTAAGTTTGGAAAAGATTGTGTAAAAAAGAGTACTCCAATATAGGCAGTGTATAAGGTAATAAGCGCTGCTGCTAAACCCATTAACGAATATAAAAGCGAATATGTTGGTGTGCTAATATTGAAATGAGACAACTCTCCTTTTGATGCTTGAAATATAATATATATAAGCTCTAGACCAAACAATATAATTACGGTCCAATTAAAGGGTATTACATTAAAATTTGACAAATAATGGCAATACCAAGCCATTGTCCAAGCAAATAAACCTATTGAAACAGTAAATTTCAAAGGCTTAAACCAAGCGTTTACTCCGTGAACTTCGGTCGTTGTTAGTTTGGTTAAAACGATAACTACTATTGAAAGAGATAAGCAGAATAAACCAAAATAAAACAAGGATTCATTCCGGATTTTTAATTCTTTAATAAAATTTAATATTCCTTCAACCATTACCTATTATTTTTTGTCAAGCGTAAACTTTGGTAGAAAATAATTTAAACAATACAGCATTGCACCGTATGTAAAAATGAGGGTAGGAATATTGGTGTTGAAACCTAAATCGAATACTGGTAAGTTAAAAAGTTCTCTAAAAGAATGAGTAGCAATAAGTAGCATAAAAACAATACCATAAGCAAAAACAGCAATAATTGATATTCTATTTTTCGTAGTTCTAATCATCCCTTTTTTTGCTTCTTCTCTAAAGAAATACCATATCGCAGCAATACTAAATAAGGCTTCAATGGCAACAGCCAAATAGGGATTAGAGGCGTATAAACCAAAACCTAATTCCATAGTTTCAGCACCAAATAAGTGATGGATATGTCCTGAAAAGAAGTCCAAAACAAAGTGAATTAATACCAAAGCCATACTTACCAGTCCTATTTGTGTGCTTTTAAAAAGTAATTTTCCTAGGATAAAACTTATAATAAGCCATACTAAAAGAGGTAATAAATCGTGACTGTAAATCATATCTACCATCATATTATTTAAAGTAGCATCAAAGGCATCGGATGGGTTGGTTGGTTCAAGACCTAAATAATGAAATAAGAACCACAAAAAATCCTGTAATTGAGAGATCACTAAGAAATATAAAAGAGTTCCTTTTGGAAATTTTTGTTTCGCTATTAATGCAGTTGTAAAATGTCCTGCTAACATATTTTCTATTTAATTTTTGTACTTTTACTTTAAATTCGATAGTAAAAGTAATTATTACTATTGAATTAATAGTAATAATTTGTGAAAAATGAAAAATAAATTTAGATCTGGATGTCCAATCTCATCTGCATTAGATGTTATAGGTGATAAATGGTCTTTATTAATTATAAGAGATTTACTTGTTAAGCACAAAAAGACTTTCAAGGAAATTTCTGATTCAGATGAAAAGATTGTACCAAGTATTTTATCTGCACGATTAAAATTGTTAGAATCGTATAAACTGATTTTCAAAACGAAAGCGCGATATAACAAAAAAGAAAATATTTATTTGTTAACGGAAAAAGGAATTCGTTTAACTCCAATAATTATTGAATTCAGTTTGTGGGGAAATTCTAATATGCGAGAATTTAATGAAATAAATGATATTGAAGGCTTGAATTTAGAGAAGACATTAATGATACAAACCGTTCAAGATAGTTATCATTCTATGTTACTTAATTTCCGATAATGTTTTTCTTAAATCATATAAACTTTTTCAACACTATTTTGGACTGGTCTTATAATCACGGGGAGGTCTTCTCTTAATCTTTGAGGGTTCATAAACGCAGTCTTTTAATTAAAAAACGATTACACTATAATACTATAACCGTTTTATTGTTTTAGTAGATAACTCTATTGAAATATCGAACATTTATATATCCCGGAGAGGGTTTATAAATACCTTTAATTAGATTAGTCTCATTGGCAAAGATTGAGGCGTTTGAATTTTGATTTCTCCTCCCTCTATTATTCAAAGTTGCAGCACAACTTTTCTGGTAATTAATCAACTTCCATATTAGAATATTAAAACGTATTCCAAGTTATTGGTGTATCAGCAACAATATTGTCTTTAGTTATGAGATAAAAAGGATTTAAATTTAAGTTACCAGTTGTAACTATAATTTCAGGATGTTCGAATTTTTGATAAGAACTGTAGTCACTTTCCAATATCGTTCAGCCATACTCCTTGAATCCAAGTTGGGGGATTAAAAGAATTACTATTTGAGCCAGACGTCTACCACTATCATCACTACCACTAAAAGCAACGATTAATAAAGCTAAAAATAGATAGGATAATTTTTTTTATTGTGTTTAGTTTAATTTGTTTCTATATATTCAAATGCTTGGTCAATATCAGATATATTGAAATAACGTTCTTCAAAGCCTTTATTTAATATATTATAAAAAAAGTTATCCATTTTAACTAATGTTTTTATTGTATCTGAATTTCCTACAATAGCTAAGTTGCCAAATTGTTTTAAGTTTTTTAAAATGTATGAAATGTCCATAAAAGCAGCTTTTAGCCCTATGTGAGGAATCTTAAGTTCATCAATTTTAATTAAAAAATGAATTACGTCATAACCTTGATTTATTTTTTGTTCGATTAATTTGTGAGCTAATTTCACATCCGTTTCTGTGAAAGAATCGATAACTTCAAAAGCTATTGCATTTCCATCAATTTTTTTTATTTGTTCAATCATTGTGTTTAGTTTTAAAACAAAAATAGTAAATTAAAATTAGACATAAAAAAACCCTCTCATTTCTGAAAGGGTTGGTAGTAGACAACTCTATTAAAATATCGAACATCAGTTTTAATCCGATTGATGTTCGATAAAATCCATTAATCAAACATTGCTCCAATAACTGGAGCTCCAAGAATTCCAGAAATACAGTATTGATTAGTTAATGCAACCAACTCTGAAAACATCTGTTCTCTTTGTTGACCCAATTCCATGTGTGCCGCGGCACCTTCAGGACCATTATATATTTCAGTAATTCCATAAAGAGTGTTTCCTGTTTCCCCACTATTTGGATCGAGTGGATTATTTAATTCAGGAGCCTTTAAAACAGCATAGGTTAAAACAAGAGGCTCTACTTCGCCCTTAACATTATGAGTCTCTCTCATGAATTTTTGATGGGTTTTCAAAAAAACTTCCATTCTTTGAATAGAATCATTTGGCACCTTAAAGGCAATATGAAACCCTATAGATCCAACTTTGATTTTATTTTCTATTTCAGCAGCTGGCTCTTGCCCACATGAAGAAAATAATAAAATACTTAGTAATACTAAATAAATGTTTTTCATTTTTTAATGTTTTTACGTTTAACAATTTAACTTTCTAAAGATAAGAAAAAAATAAATTATGTAATTCTGAGAGATACCAACAGTTTAATAATTAAAAAACGGTTACACTATAATAGTATAACCGTTTTATTGTTTTAGTAGCGGGAATTGGATTCATTGCTTCACGTTGTTTCGCAATGGGCCAAAGAGGAGAACAGCTCAAAGAAACTCGGATTGCTTTGCAATCTAAATTTTTATTTTGTTCTCAAGAAGATGCAAGCATCACTTGATTCCAAATAAAAACTCCTTGATTTCTCAAGGAGTTTCTTAGTAGCGGGAACTGGACTCGAACCAGTGACCTTCGGGTTATGAGCCCGACGAGCTACCTGCTGCTCTATCCCGCGATATGTATCTTCAAGGAGTATGGTTTTAATGCCAACTTACTACCTCTCTGGGCTAAGCCCGCGATGTAAAACAAAATAAATTACTTAGCTTTTAACTCTCGGCTCATAATACCGACAAACTTATTTTGGACTGCAAATATACAATGCTTTTTAAACTTAGCAAGTACTTATAATATAAAAAAACAAAATATTAATTAAATTATTGCTCGATGGGCGCTGCATCAAACCCCTCTAGTTCCATGGCCTGGAAGGTAGTAGTAACCTGGATTGGATTACAACAAACCTCACAATCTTCAACGTAACTAGAACTAACAGAGGGATCTAGTAACATAGAAATTTCTTCCCAGCAGTATGGGCATTGAAAATGATGTTCGTACATATTAAAATTTCAGATTTTAAAAATAGTTTTACACAAACAAACTACAGCAAGCCTTCCAATTGCTCAGAGATAAGCTCCCACTGTTTCATAGCTTCTTCCAACTCTTTTTTCTTGCCCTGATAAGAGTCAAAGAAATTTGGCTGTGCTATGGTAGCCTCATAATTTAAAGCCAGTTCAAGGTCTATCTCTTTAATTTCTCGCTCTAGTTTATTAATGTTTGCCTCAATTTTACTTAGCCTGTTGGTTAATGACTTTTGCTTTTTTTGATCCTTGTAAGATTGCTTACCAGAGCTAGCTTTGCTAGTTTGTGTATTTGCAACAACCGTGCGTTTTTCTGCCTCTCGCAAGTTTTGAAGATTACGCTGCTCCAAAAAATACTCTATATCTCCCAGATACTCTTTAATTTTATGATCCTTAAACTCATATACCTTATCTGTGAGGCCTTGCAAGAAATCTCTATCATGGCTCACTAGCAGTAAGGTCCCCTCAAACTTCATCAGGGCATCTTTTAGTACGTTTTTAGATTTAATGTCTAAGTGATTGGTAGGCTCATCCATCACCAACACATTAAAAGGTTGCAGCAATAATTTTGCCAAGGCCAAACGATTACGCTCTCCCCCACTTAAAACCCGCACATACTTATCTGCCTCATCTCCTCTAAACAAGAAAGAACCTAGTATGTTTCTAACCAAAGGTCTTGTTCGCTCATCTGCGGCATCTAGCATGGTATCTTCTACCGTTTTGGTGCCATCTAGATAATCTGCTTGGTTTTGTGCGAAATAGCCAATCTGGACATTGTGTCCTAAATTCATGGCGCCAGAGTACTTGATTTCATCTACAATGATTTTAGCCAGGGTAGATTTCCCTTGCCCATTCTGTCCTACAAAAGCAATTTTGGTATCTCGCTCTACACGTAAATCAATACCACGTAACACCTCTGTATCTCCATAGCTTTTTGATATATTTTCTGCCTCTATAACCACCTTTCCAGGCACCACACTTACCGGAAATGTTAAAGACATCACACTGTTGTCATCCTCATCTACCTCTATTCTGTCAATCTTGTCAAGTTTTTTTATCAGAGACTGTGCCATCGTTGCTTTACTAGCCTTGGCTCTAAACTTCTCAATTAACTTTTCTGTTTGCTCAATTTGTTTTTGCTGATTTTTTTGAGAAGCCAATTGCTGCTCTCTTAGTTCTTGACGTTGCACCAAATACTTTGTATACGGTTTGTTGTAATCATAAATTTTACCCAGAGAAATCTCAATGGTTCTATTGGTAATATTATCCAAGAACATTTTATCGTGACTCACCACCACTACAGCCCCTGCATAATTTTTCAAAAACTCTTCTAACCACAAAATAGATTCTATATCAAGGTGATTGGTAGGTTCATCAAGAAGTAAAATATCATTGTTTTGAAGTAGTAATTTTGCAAGCTCAATACGCATACGCCACCCTCCAGAAAAGGTTTCTGTGACCTTGTTAAAATCTTCTCTTTGAAATCCTAAACCCTGCAAAATACGTTCAGTCTCCCCTTGGTAATTGTAACCCCCCAGTATCTCATATTGATGCTGTACATCGTTTAGATCTATCATTAGCTGGTTATAACTAGCACTTTCATAGTCTTCTCTGGTGGCTAGCTGGGTATTTATCTCCTCTAGCTGCCCTTCCAGTTTTTTTATTTCTATAAAAGCCTCGTAAGATTCCTCTAATACAGTGCGGCCCTTGGTAAAATCAATGTCTTGTTTTAGAAAACCTATAGACACGTCCTTATCCATGGCAATAGCGCCCTGGTCATACTCCTGCTCTCCAGAAATTATCTTAAGTAAGGTAGATTTTCCGGCGCCATTTTTACCCACAAGACCCACCCTGGTTCCGCCAGAGAGTTGAAAGGTGATTTTCTCAAACAAATAGGTTCCTTGAAAAGAAACAGATAGATTGTGTATATTAAGCATAGTTTATTTTGATAACATCTTGAAATAAATGCGCTATTTCAGTTTGCAAAGATGCTTATTTTTGTAGTGTTAAAAAAACAAAAATTGGCGCTATGAAAGGGAATAAAATCTACAGTATTTTTACAGGTAAATGTCCCGTTTGTCACAGTGGTAAAATGTACAAGAACAATAAAGTGTATAGCATTTCTCAAAGCTTAAAAATGCATGAGCGCTGCTCGCATTGTAAGACCAAATTTAAAATAGAGCCTTCCTTTTTCTATGGCGCCATGTATGTAAGCTATGCCGTTGGCGTAGCAGTAGCAGTGGCAGCCTTCACTGTTGCATATGGCATGATTGGCCTTGGGTTAAAAGCCTCTTTTATTGCCATTGTAACAACTCTTATTGTAATGTCTCCACTAATTACTAGAGTCTCAAGAAATATTTGGATCAATCTTTTCCTTTCTTTTGATAAAAGTAAAGTGTAAAACGTTGGGCCTTACAAGGCAAACCTCTTGATATCAATTATTTCTGGGATAGGGACATCACGCTCTAAATAGCGATACAAATGTGCCGCTAGTTGGGGAGCCATTGTAAGCCCGCGCGTACCCAAACCATTTAAAAAAGAAACACTCTTTGTATTTTGCAAGCAACCAACAAGTGGTTTTCTGTCTTTTACCGTTGGGCGTATTCCTGTTACTTGATCTACAACTCTAAAATCACAAGAAATCATTTTGCTGAGTTTTTCTGAAATTTCCTCACAAGCCCTTTGGGTGGTGTGGCTAGAATAATCATCCCGCCCATAACTAGCACCTACCTTATACAAATCATCCCCCAGAGGGATAATCATAACAGGACCCTTTAAAATAGCCTCGCTTTGTAACTCAGGAGCCTTAATAATGATATACTCTCCTTTATTTCCAACAAAAACCTTTTTCCCGTGTGGGGAAACATCTACACTAAAATATGGGTTATGTACTACCCCAGATCCTTCTGCAAAAACAATTTTTGTTGCCCTTATATCTTTGTATTGCACGGCTGTTTTAGTAACTACCAACTCCTGGTAATCAAACTGGGCTTCAATAAATTGATCGTGGTTTTTCAAAAAGTCTTGGTAGGCCTTTAGTAACGCATAAGGCTTCATAATGTTGGCCTGTGTAACGGCGCCCAAACCAAAAGAGGCGCTAATGGCTGTATTGTTGTTTTTTAAAATTTTGGGAGATAGAAACCTAGACAAAATCTCTTTATCACTGGCCACCATCCAGTTATTTTGCTCCTCAACGCTAGCTAAAATTCTGTGAATGGCTACCCCAGAGAGTACTTGTTGGCCAATATCCCTAGCCAAAGACTCATAAAAGGTTGCGGCTTTTAAAACAAACTCTACTGTGTTCCAGGCCGGGGTGAAACGCTTTAAGACCGTTGGGTTTAAAACGCCTCCAGAGGCCTTTGTAGCTCCTTGTTTAGGACTGTCAATAACCACAAAAGATTTGCCGTGATCACGCAAGGTTTTAGAGAACACTAGCCCTGCTATACCCATACCAACAATAATGTAGTCTACATTTTTCACGCTGTAAAGATACTAGTATAGGCCATAAAAAAAACCGAAAACAAGAGTTTCGGTTTTTTTTAATAATCTTGTAATAAAGATTCTTTTATTGGTAGGCAACAACATCGTTAATTGGTCCAACCTGAGCGTTGTAGGCAAGATTATCTGCAGAAACATACATGGCAATTAATGTTAAGTTTTCCTTGACATAATCTGCAGGAATTGTGCTGTTGTAGGTAACGGAATATTCTTCAAGCGCGCCAGCGCCAGCAATATCATCTCCAAGGGGTGCAGATAAAGACATGCGCAGAGTATGGTTGTGCTCAAAGTTTGGTATGGGGTTTCCCAGACCAAAATAAGGACTCGTTTGATCTTCATTATAATAGTTTTCTTGATCGTACAAAATGCCGTCTTCAAGCAAATACACTACAAGTTTGTCTGTTGGGTTTATACCAGTTTCAGAAACCACATTTACTTGTGTAATTAATTGATCCCCTTCTAGAGAGGAAGTAAAAGACACAGCAGAGGTGGTATCACTACCAGCATTTTCTAGTGCATCTGAGATGAAATAAGGTGCAAACCAAAATTGGGACCTATCAATACGTGCTTGTGGTAATCCATCTATTTCAAATGCGTCTCTAAGAATTTCAACATCATCAAAATGCATTGGATCTGGGTTAGAATTTGCGGTGATATGAATGGCAACAATCGCTAAATCATCACTCTGCAAAGAAGCTTCCTCAATGGCAGCAGCAACACTTGGGCAAAAGCCGCACCAGGTTCCTGTGTAGTCTTCCAAAACAACTTTACGTTTTGGAATAATTACACTAAAGCTCTCTGGAGTTGTAGAAACCTCAACCCCATCCTCTAGATAGGTAGCATAGGCCTCAAACTCGCCCACCTCACTTGAGGAAAATACATTTCCATCAATTGCCTGCCCATCTACATAAAACTGAGCCTGTAAAGTTACATCTACACCTGTTTGTGTTATCACTGTAAAGGGTATCTCTTGGTTTCTAAGGGATGCAGGTCTTACAAAATTTTGGACTGTAATCTCTGTAGTATCTTCCCCTAGAGGCACGTTTTCTTCCGTTCTACTGCAGGATACAAAAAGTAGTGTTGCAATAAAAAGGGCACCTAGTTGCGTTATAATATTCTTTTTCATCTTTTTTTTTTACAATACAAATATAATAGATTAATTATTCAACCTAGATTTTGTTTACCATCAAATTATCATATAACTCTCACAAATTTGTAAAATATTACCTAATATTGTTTAAAAATTAAAATCACGAAAATGAAAAACATTGCATTAATCTTTATCTTATTTTTTTCCTTGGCCACAATGGCACAAAAGGAACTTCCAACGGTTACTCTAACTACCCTTGAAGGGGAGTCTACAAGCATTCAAAAAACGGCCAATAAAGACGGGGTAACCATTGTATCTCTTTGGGCAACATGGTGCGTGCCTTGTATTAAAGAACTAGATGCCATTAGTGATCTCTACCAAGACTGGATTGAGGAAACTGGTGTTTCTCTAATAGCAGTCTCTGTAGATGACAGCAGAACAGTAAAAAGAGTAAAATCTCTAATAAATGGTAAAGGCTGGGAGTATGATATTCTTTTAGACACCAACAATGATTTAAAAAGAGCGCTAGGCGCATCTTCTATTCCGCTAACCATTGTCATTAAAAATAACAAGATTGTGTATAGACACTCTGGCTACAATCCAGGGGCCGAGTATGAGCTGTATGAAAAAGTAAAAGAATATACTTCAAAATAATAGCGTTAGGTACGTCTAATAAAATCACATAAAATTTCAACAATTATGAAATATTTACTTCTAGGGATTGCTATTTTGTATACCACCCTTTCATTTTCTCAATCTCCAGACGAGGGGTACTTCTTTGGTGGCTTTGAGTCAAACTCACAATGGCTCTTATATGATAAAGGCCTTAATTTTGAGCAACCAGATGATGCCTACAGAGCAAATAATTATTTTCAACTCTCCTATGCCTTTAAAAATTTTACTGCTGGAGTTCAGTATGAATCATACTTGCCAGATGCGCTTCTAGGATACTCTACAGCTTTTTCAAACGGAAATGGTGTAGCAACCTACTATTTTAATTATAAAAATGAAAAGGTAGATGTTACCGGTGGTTATTTTTATGATCAGTTTGGTAGCGGTCTTGTATTTCGCGCTTGGGAAGAAAGACAATTAGGAATTAACAATGCCATCAGAGGTGTACGGGTTAAATACAACCCGACAGATTATCTTGATTTTACAGCACTTTATGGCCAGCAAAGAATAGGTTTCGAGCTCTCTGAAGGAACCCTTCAAGGTCTTGACGCTAACATTGATATAAGCCAAGGATTATCCATTGAGAGTATTGATATAAAAATGGGGGCTAGTTATGTTGCCAGATACCAAGATGTTGGTGCCCAGCTAGAATTGCCAAGCAATGTAAATGTTGTGGGCGGAAGACTTGATGTGGTAAAAGGTAATTTTTACGGAGGCCTAGAACTAGCCTCAAAATCAAAAGACGCCTTGTTTTTTGAAGGCCAATTAGTTTCACCAAAATTGTATGACGGTACAGCACTTCAATTAAATGTAGGGTATGGCCAAAAAGGATTAGGAATCAACGGTACTTTTAGAAGATTAGAAAATTTCAACTTCTTTGCAGACAGGCAGGCAGCTGGCAATCAATTTAACGACCAAGTGGTAAACTACCTTCCAGGACTTACCAAGCAACAAGATTACTTACTTACCAATATATATGTTTACAACCCACAACCTGCCCTTGTTATAGAAAATGCAGAACAGCGCGCTGGAGAACTTGGTGGGCAAATAGATGTGTACTATTCTATCAAAAAAGGATCACCTCTGGGAGGAAAGTACGGCACTAAAATAGCTGCAAACTTTGCTTATTTTGGGGGTCTTGACGCAGAGTACAACATAGAAAATAGATTTTATAAGGCAAAATTTCTAGGTTCTGGAGCCAGGTATTTTAGAGACTTTAACATGGAGGTAAAGAAAAAATGGTCTAAGACCTTTAGCACTGTGTTTACATACCAAAATGTCTTTATTGACAAATCTATTGCCCTAGGTGGTTTTATAGGTACTCAAGGAGAAATTAGATCTAACGTAGGAGTTGTAGAAGGAACCTATAAACTAGATGCCGGAAAATCTATACGAGCCGTAGGGCAGCACCTTTGGACAAAACAAGATCAGAAAAACTGGATGGCATTTGTGCTTGAATATAATTTCAATTCAAACTGGGCTGTATACGCCTATGACAACTGGAACTATAGAGCACTGGGTTATGATGGAGAAGATTCACAAACACACTATTACAGCCTTGGAGGTAGTTACACCAAAGGAACTTCTCGTGTCTCCATGAACTACGGAAGACAACGTGGAGGTCTTATTTGCGTGGGTGGTGTTTGCAGGTTTGTCCCAGAGAGCAATGGTGTTAGCGCAACTGTTAACATAGCATTTTAAAAAAATACTACAGCATAAAAAAAGACCAATGAAAAATCATTGGTCTTTTTTTTTATGTTAAAGTGTGTGTGTTACTTCTTGATTATTTTGATTGTCTTAGAAGCATTTTGATCATTCACTACTCTTACAAAATACATTCCAGCGGGTAAATCTCCAACAGGCATTCTGTTTGTTTGTGTAGTGATTCTCTTCTTTTTTACACTTCTTCCTCTTTTGTTGTAAATACTAAGAGTATAACTATCCGGAGATTTTGTCTCTAGATAATCACCAACTAAGGTAGCTGAGATGTTAAAGTCTAAAAACGCATTATCAGTTACCCCAAGAGTGGGATCAAACCTGTAGGTAATAAAAAAATCATTACCAAGCTCAGTAGTTCCTGCTTGATCTGTTTGGTAAAATCTAAAAACAAAGTCCATAGGAGTATCATTATCCAATGTATTAACTAAATGATTTCCTGGGGGTGTTTGTGTGCCGGCATCTATAAAAACACTACCATTGTTGGGAAATTTTTGACCAACTGCAATATCTGTATAACAAAGACCAAAACAAATTTCGAAAGAAGAGCCATCTGCATTTTCTGCGCTTACAAGTTCTGATTTCATAAAGATAGCCTCAGAGGTTTCATTAGAAACAAAAAACTCATAATAGCCAGCTGGATTACCGACTTGTCCTTGGCCAAAACTAACAACAGTACCACTTTCAACTGAAGCGCCAGCTATGTCTAAGAATGTAAATTGTGCGTTTGCTGAGGCTGCAACCATACAAAGAGCGAAGAATAAAGATTTAATTTTCATAATTTTTTTTCGTAAATATATAGAGTAAAAAACAAATCTAGGCAGGAAACAGCCCATTATTGGTTAAAAAGGTAAAAATTTTAACATTTTTAACATTGATGTTTAGATTGATGTTACTAATTTTAGAAAAAAATTATTATGAAAAATAAAATTACTTTAGCCCTACTACTCCCCTTCTTTGGATTGTGCGCTTTTGCTCAAACAATAGTATCAACATCTCCCGAGAATAGAAAAGTTATTCTAGAAGAATTTACGGGAGTAAATTGCACATTCTGCCCACAAGGACATGCTATTGCTCAAAACTTACAAGACAACAACCAAGGAGAAGTTTTCTTAATAAACATTCATTCTGGTGGATATGCGGTTCCTAACGGGAGCCAACCAGATTTTAGAACACAGTGGGGAGAAGCCATCGATAATCAAAGCGGGCTAGCTGGATACCCTGCAGGAACTATTAATCGTCAAAATTTTCCAGGACAAGAACAAGGTAATTCAGGAACAACAGCTCTAGGAAGAGGGCAATGGGCAGGCGCAAGCAATACCGTACTTGGCCAAGCATCCTACGCAAACACTGCAGTTACTGCAGTTGTAGATGTTCAAACAAGAATTATGACTCTAGATGTTGAGGCCTTCTACACAGACAACAGCCCACTTGCAGTCAATAAATTAAATGTAGCCGTTTTACAAAACAACACATTAGGAGCTCAAGTTGGTGGTAATATGGGTAACAACTATGTACACCAACATAGATTAATAGATTTGTTAACAGGGCAATGGGGTATAGATATTTCAAACACCACTGCTGGTTCATTTTATAGCAATGAATTTACCTATGCAATTCCAGATGATATAAATGGTATCCCTGTTAAGATTCAAGATTTAGAAGTAGTAGTTTTCATAGCCGAAACAACTCAATACGTTGTTAGTGGAAACGGAGCATTACCCTCTTACACCGGGATTTCTTCAAATGATATTAATCTGAAATCTGTATCACAAATCAATCCTACTTGTTTAGGGTCTGTCTCTCCAACTATTAGTATCGAAAATCTAGGAGCAAATGAGGCTACAACTCTTGAAATAACCTATAGTATAAATGAGGGTCCTTCTCAAGTTTATAACTGGACTGGAAATCTCTCTACATTCCAAGAAGAAGAGGTTGTATTACCTGCAATAGCATTCACCCAACAAGAAACCAACACCCTTAATATTTCAGTTGCAAGTGATGATGTAAATGATAACAATACTGGCGCTACATCATTTGATGCTGTATTAGAAACCATAGGTACTATCCTTCTTAGTTTTGATACAGATACATTCGCACATCAAAACTCCTGGGATTTTAGAGATTCATCAGGAAATATTATAGAATCAGAGAGTTATAACTCCTCAGATGACAACCAACTATTTACATACAGATTTAATTTTGATGCAGACTGTCTAGAATTTAACATGTATGACACTTCTGGAAATGGTATATTAGGTAGTGGCGATGGAGTATCACTTGAAGATGGTAATGGCCTTGTTATATATGCTTTAAACGGTGATATTGGTTCTGGATTCTCATTACAGTTTAACTCAGACGGAGTACTTGGCCTTGAAGACAATGACTTGACCTCCATTGAAGTGTTTCCTAACCCTGCAAGTTCTGTGTTACAAATTTCAAACGTTGAAAACACAACTATCGAAATTTATACTATTCTAGGACAGGTAATGTTTACCAAAGAAAATACTTTCAATCAAGAGACAATTGATGTTTCTAGCTATAAATCTGGAACTTATTTTGTTAAAATTTCTAAGGGAGCATTCACAACAACCAAGAAATTTACTGTCAAATAAAAAAATTATACTTTTCACAAAAAGCCCTAACAATATTTTAGGGCTTTTTTTATTCAAAAAGAAAATTTTAAGAATCATTGAAAAGTATATATGAAAAATATTACTTAGCTTAGCAAAAAAAAAATTATGAAAAAGAAAATTACCCTAGCGGTGCTATTTTCCTTTGTTGGAATTTGCGCATTCGCCCAAACAATTGTTAGTACAACTCCAGAAAACAGAAAAGTTATTCTTGAGGAGTTTACAGGTGTTAACTGTACGTTTTGTCCAGATGGACATGCCATTGCACAAGCCCTGCAAGACAATAATCCTGAAAATATTTTTTTAGTGAACATCCATTCTGGAGGTTATGCTACACCCAACGGAAACCAACCAGATTTCAGAACACAATGGGGAGAAGCCATTGATGATCAAAGTGGATTGGCTGGATATCCAGCAGGTACTATAAATCGTCAAAATTTTCCTGGACAAGAACAAGGTAATGCAGGAACAACAGCTCTTGGTAGAGGTGCTTGGGCAAGTGCAGCTAGCACAGTTCTTGATCAAGGATCTTACGTAAATGTAGGGGTTCAAGCTGTGTTAAATGTTCAAACAAATACTATGGTTATTGACGTTGAAGCATATTATACCGGCAATAGCCCAGAGGCTACTAACAAATTTAATGTAGCTATATTACAAAACAACACCCTAGGAGCACAAGTAGGTGGTAACATGGGTGATAATTACAACCACATGCACCGCCTAATTGATATGGTAACAGGACAATGGGGTGTTGATATTACAAACACAACAGCTGGATCTTTATACAGCAACCAATTTACCTACTCAATTCCAGCAGATAATAATGGTGTTGCTATAGAAATAGGAGAGTTGGAGGTAGTTGTATTTGTTACAGAAACAACACAATTAATACCTAGTGGTAGTGGAACCTATCCAACAATTACAGGACTTGACAATGCAAATGATGTAAACTTAAGATCTATTGCGGATGTTGAAGCTACCTGTGCGTCTTCTGTCTCACCATCAATTAACATCCAAAACCTAGGTCAAAACGAAATCACTAGTGTTGATATCGCTTATGATGTAAACGGTGGCACGCCTCAAACATATACTTGGACTGGATCTTTAACATCGTTACAAAGCACAGATATTGAGTTACCAGAAATTGATTTTACACCACAAGCTACAAATACAATTAATGCATCAGTGGCTAATGATGACCTTAACGACAATAACCAAACCTCAACTAGTTTTGACGGTGCAACTCAAACCGCAGGAACAATAGATTTAACTATAACCACAGATAACTATCCAGAAGAATTTTCTTGGGAGTTTAGAGACTCTGCAGGTACAGTGCTTGAATCTGAGAGTTACAACTCAAACACAGGTGATGGAGTAACCTTTGAGTATAGATTTAACTTCGATGATGACTGTATTACCTTCTCTGCGTTTGACTCATACGGAGACGGTATTTGCTGTGCATATGGAGAAGGAGGTATCGAACTTAAAGATGCTAACGGTGTAGTTGTGTACCCATATAATGGAGATTACGGTTCTGGATTCTCTGTGCAGTTTGACTCAGATGGAGTACTTGGCCTTGGAGATAACAGCCTAGCAACAGTAAACCTTTACCCTAACCCCACTAGTGATGTATTAACTGTTTCAAACGTTGAAAATGCAACTATTGAAATTTATAATATTTTAGGACAAGTAATGATAATCAAGACAAATATTAGTAACCAAGAAACAATTGATGTTTCTGGATTTGCAGCCGGTGCGTACATGGCTAAAATATCTAATGCGGGTGTAACAACCACAAAGAAATTTGTAGTGATAAAGTAATCATACCCCATCAAACACAAAAAAGCCCTAACAAATTGTTAGGGCTTTTTTTTACAATTTTTTTTAATTCTATTTGCCTTTAAATTTTAAAGGAAGATGAACCACACTTTTTGTCTCAAAAAATGCTTCTTTATAAAAGGATGATATTGGATATATAGTGGCCTTTGGAAACAGTGCTAACTCTTGAGTTAAATCTCCTCCTTTAAGATAAAGAATCCCATTTTTTAAATCATGGTTTGATTTTTTAGCAACCCTGTTTTTAACCCATCTCACAAAAGTTTCCATCTGGGCTACAGCCCTGCTTACAATAAAATCATAGTGTCCTGTAATAGTCTCTGCGCGTGCATTGGTAACTTTTACGTTTTGAAGTTCTAAACCATCACGCACCTGCTCCACTACTTTAATTTTTTTACCAATACTATCTACTAAATGGAACTGAACTTCTGGAAATAAAATAGCCAATGGAATGCCTGGAAATCCTCCTCCAGTACCTATATCTAGCACAGAGCTGCCAGGTAAAAAAGGCTGAACCTTGGCAATGGCCAATGAATGTAACACATGGCGCATATATATCTCATCAATGTCTTTTCTAGAAACAACATTTATTTTTAAATTCCAATCCTTATAAAGAGTTGAAAGCAACTCAAATTGAGCTATTTGATGCGCTGTTAGGCCCGGGAAATAATGAAGTAGTTCTTCCATTGTTATATTTAGGAGGTAAAAATAGTCTTTCTTTTATAACTTTATGATTTTCAATAGACCTTTTAGGCTATAGATGTTTATTTTTGTTTTAAATTAACCCAAACGTTATGTTGACAAATAATCAATTAAAGTTTTCAAGACTTGATTCTGGAAAATTTTTCAGGACCCTAAACAAGCGTGTAAACGCTTACTTTAAAGAGAACGAAATTCAGAGAACTGGAAACTGGAAATTACATTTAAAAACTGTAATCATGTTTTCAATATACCTTACGCCATATTTTTTATTACTAACTCTTGATTTACCAACCTGGGGGCAGGTGTTAATGACAATGATTATGGGGGTTGGTATGGCCGGAATAGGCATGAATGTTATGCATGATGCTAACCATGGCGCTTATTCCTCCAAGAAGTGGATCAATAAAGTTCTTGGAAGTAGTATTTATATTTTAGCTGGAAATGTATACAACTGGCAAGTGCAACATAACGTGCTTCACCACACCTACACAAACATACATGGCCATGATGAAGATCTAGAAGCTGGACGTGTACTTAGATTTTCTAACCATGCAAAGTGGCATAAATTGCACAAATTCCAACACTATTATAGTATTTTATTATACGGTTTACTCACTTTTAATTGGGCAATAACCTCAGATTTTTTACAAACAAAAAGATACCTAAAGCGTAAATTATCTTTTGGTAAATTTCCAAAACCCTCGGCTCAATGGGGCACGTTAATACTAACTAAAATAATTTATTTTTCTATTTGGCTTGTGATACCAATACTGTTTTTTGATATCGCTTGGTATAAAATATTAATTGGGTTTTTTATTATGCACTACGTAGCAGGAGTAATATTGAGTATTGTGTTTCAATTAGCGCATGTGATCGAGGCTGCAGATATGCCACTTCCAGAACCATCTGGTACCATGAAAAACACCTGGGCAATACACCAATTATTCACAACGGTTAATTTTTCTACCAAAAACAGAATAATGAACTGGTTTACCGGCGGTCTAAACCACCAAGTAGAGCACCACATCTTTCCAAACATTAGTCATGTACATTATACTAAAATTTCAAAAATAGTGCGTGAAACGGCATTGGAGTTTAACCTGCCATACAATGAGTACAAGACAACAAGAAAAGCTATTATAGCACATTTTAAACACCTTAAAGAAATGGGGCAAAAACCTATTTTGACTGCTTAAGATTATGAACAGTAAACTCTCTAACAGAATAAACAATATGGCCACCTCTGCTACACTAGCCATGGCAGCCAAAGCAAGAGAATTAAGACAAGCTGGAGAAAACATTATAGGCCTAAGCCTGGGAGAGCCGGACTTTACAGTGCCAGATTTCGTGAAAGACGCAGCTATTAAAGCTGTGGAAGACAACTACCACTCCTACACTCCTGTAGATGGTTACGCAGATCTCAAACAGGCCGTTATAACAAAATTTAAAAGAGATAACAGCCTCGCCTATACAGCTAATCAAATAGTAGTATCTACTGGGGCAAAGCAATCACTTTACAACCTGGCACAAGTGTTACTAAACCCTGGAGATGAGGTATTACTACCGGCTCCTTATTGGGTGAGTTACAGTGATATTTCTAAGGTAGCTGGTGGTGTTCCTGTTGAGATAAAAACCTCTATAGACACAGATTTTAAAGTTACTCCACAAGAGCTTGAAAAGGCCATTACTCCAAAAACAAAAATGATGATATACAGCAGCCCTTGCAACCCAAGTGGCTCGGTGTATAGTAAAGAGGAGCTAAGAGCTTTGGCTGATGTCTTAGTGAAATATCCAGATATTATTGTGATTAGTGATGAAATTTATGAGCACATTAATTTCACACAACAGCATGCGTCAATGGCACACTTTGAGGACATGTATGACCGCACAGTAACGGTTAATGGTGTGTCTAAAGCCTTCTCTATGACAGGTTGGAGAATTGGATACATTGGAGCGCCTGAGTACATCGCTAGAGCTTGTAACAAAATGCAAGGTCAAGTAACAAGTGGCGCTAATTGTATTGGACAAAAAGCTGCTGTTACTGCTTTAGAGAATTCCCCAAGCAAAATTAAATACATGATAGATGCATTTAAAGAGCGTAGGGGCTTAATTTTAGGATTACTTGCAGATATAGACGGCTTTAAAATTAACGAGCCACAAGGAGCCTTTTATGTGTTTCCAGACATTTCTTATTACTTCGGAAAAACCCTGCGTGGCACTACCATAAATAGTGCTACAGATTTCTCTCTATATTTATTAGAAAACGCCAAGGTAGCTACTGTAACCGGAGAAGCCTTTGGAGACCCAAACTGTATCAGAATTTCTTATGCCGCATCTAATGATGATATTACTGCCGCTATGAGACAGATAAAAGAAGTATTGGCCTAAAACCTCAACTCTTTTTAAAACAAAAAAAGCACTGAAAAATCAGTGCTTTTTTTGTTTTAATGTATATCGTCTTACTGTACTATCAAACTTTTGTTTGCTGTACCACTTGGTGTTGTAATACTCACAATATAAGTTCCGCTTGTTACAATAGGATCTATAGAAAAAGTACTTTTTGAAACTGTTTTTGTATACACAACACTACCTAAGATATTATAAACAATTACAGTGGCCGAAGCAGTATCTGAAGCTAAAGCTATATTTATTTGAGATCCTGTGCTTGGATTTGGAAAGATGTTAAAATCTACAACTGAAGTCTCTTGAGTACCTAATGAACACTCCATTACAATAGCATTAGCACTTGCAGGTATTGTGTTTGCAAAAGTTGACAAATTTGCAATAGGCCAAATATCATTAATAAGTAGAGTGTTATCTGCACCTATTAAACAGTAGGTTGGATAAGCCGAAATACCCAAGTTAGTATCTACAGCCCCTGCGCCACCCTCTGCACTAACTGCCGGTGCGTGAGTAAAATCTCCACCAAAGGCATTTTCAAAGGCAATTACTTCTGCATCACTATCTGTGCCGTTGTTAACAGACAACATAAATAGATTTCCTTGATTACACCCATAGGTGTCATGGAATTCATTGAAAATAGGAGTAGTTGTTTGACAAGGGCCACAAGTATCAAAGAAAAAATCAAGATAAACATATTTTCCTTGAGAGGTTAAATCATAAAGATTCCATGTATTGCCATCTGTGTCTGTGACAGTAAAATCATCTACGACATCTCCAACATTATAGTTTTGCACTTGAGCAAAAACAACTGAGGTAATAAGCACTAGAAAAGCGCTAAGTATAATTCTTTTCATAATTTATTTTTTACTAAACTAGTTATAATTATGTAGTTGATTAAAAAAAATGAGGTTAAAGTGAGAAATTAATACCTTTATGTGTGTTTAAAAAGGGTGTTACACAAGAAATTAAAAATTTAATTTATTAATAGTAACTTTGCTCCTTAAAAAAACTACCAATATCATGGCAAAAATTCTACTATTAGGAGCAGGAGAATTAGGGAAAGAATTTGTAATCGCAGCTCAACGACTGGGGCAATATGTTATAGCTGTAGATAGCTACAAAAATGCACCTGCCATGCAAGTGGCCCATGAGTTTGAAGTCATTAACATGCTTGATGGAGATGCCCTAGACAGCATTGTTTTAAAACACAAGCCAGACTATATTATCCCAGAGATAGAGGCAATTAGGACAGAGCGTTTGTATGGCTATGAAAAGCAAGGATACACTGTTGTACCTTCTGCCAAAGCCACAAATTACACCATGAATAGAAAAGCCATAAGAGATTTGGCTGCTAAAGATTTAGATTTGCAAACAGCAGCATATACCTATGCTAGTTCAGCCCAGATGCTGAAAGATGCTGTCATGAAAATTGGTATGCCGTGCGTTGTTAAGCCTTTAATGTCCTCCAGCGGTAAAGGACAAAGCACCATAAAAAGCCAGGCAGATATAGAAAAGGCCTGGCTATATTCTCAAGAAGGATCTAGAGGAGATGTAGCCGAGGTAATTGTAGAAGCTTTTATAGATTTTGATTATGAAATCACCTTACTTACAGTTACCCAGAATAATGGCCACACCTTATTTTGCCCACCCATAGGCCATAGACAGGAAAGAGGAGATTATCAAGAAAGCTGGCAGCCTGCCTTGATGCAAGAACAGCATTTAAAAATAGCTCAAGAGATGGCCAAAAAAGTCACAAAGGCATTAACGGGTAATGGTATTTGGGGTGTAGAGTTTTTTATCTCTAATAAAAACGGAGTTTATTTCTCTGAACTATCTCCAAGACCTCATGATACAGGAATGGTAACCCTTGCAAATACTCAAAATTTTAATGAGTTTGAACTGCATTTACGGGCTATTATTGGATTACCTATACCAGAAATAACACTAGAGAGAAATGGTGCTAGCGCAGTACTACTAGCGTCTGCAAACTCAGAAAATCCAACTTTTGAAAACCTAGAGGTTTTGGCAAACGCTCCAAAGACAGATTTTAGACTTTTTGGAAAACCAACCTCAAGACCCTACAGAAGAATGGGAGTTGTAGTGTGTTATGATTCCATAAATAGTGATGTTTCAGCTATCACAAAAAAAGTAAAAGAGTTGGCAGCAAAGGTAAAAGTTCTTCCTTAAGTTTATTGTTTTTTAAACTGAGTAAGGGTTTTATAAAAATCTTCTTGCACGGGTCTATCTTTAGGGATTTCTCTCAAGGGTTCTACTTCACGCAGTGTCTCGTGGCAATCTTTAGGCAGGCTTTGGTATAATTTTGTGCCAGCTGTTTTCCAAGCAAGCATTTGCTGGGACACCTCTTTAATAGCCTTGGCAGGATTTCCAACAATAAGCTGTCTTGGGGCAAAGACACTCTCGGCTTTTACAAAAGCCATAGCACCTACAATACACTCATCTGCAATAACAGCACCGTCCATTATTACACTATTCATGCCCACCATAGTATTACGACCTAAATTAGCACCATGTATAATTGCGCCATGACCCACATGAGCTCCTTGTTTTAAAACAATAGATTTTCCAGGAAACATGTGCACAGTGCAGTTTTCTTGCACATTCACGCCGTTTTCTAAAATAATTTCACCCCAATCTCCACGAATAGCAGCACCTGGACCTATATAACAGTTCTCACCAATAATAACATTACCAGTAACTGCTGCAAGTGGATGTACAAAACTAGATTCATGTACTACCGGTATATGGCCTTTAAAAGAATAAATCATTTGAATGTTTTTAAGGTCTTTTTGGTAAAATCACTGAGCACCAATCTTCCAGAAATAACAGCACGATCTGCAAGAAGAGTATCCCAGTGGTCTGTCCCTGCCCACATTACTTTTTTCATTTCAGCCATAGCCTCAGGGTTATAAGCACACAAGTTTTCTGCAAATAATTGCACAGCGGTATCTAGAGCCTGCGAAGATTCATGCACACTGGCATATAAACCTTTTTGTTGTGCCCACTTAGCATCATAAAAGGAATTAGCATCAATGGCAATTTGAGACATACCCGTTAAACCTAATTTACGCTCCACAGCAGGTCCTACCACAAAAGGACCAATACCAACATTTAATTCACTGAGTTTTATAGAGGCAAACTTACTAGCCATACAATAATCTGTTGCACTGGCAAGACCTACTCCACCTCCTACAGTTTTACCTTGTATACGGCCAATAATAAATTTAGGGCATTTACGCATGGCATTGATAACATTGGCAAAGCCACTAAAAAATATCCGTCCAGTCTCTGGGTCATTGATGCTAACTAGCTCTTTAAAACTAGCTCCTGCACAAAAAGTTCTATCTCCACCACTTTTTAAAATAATAACTTTTACAGCATCGTTTTCTCCTGCGTGGGTAATGGCATCTGTTAGTTTGGCTAGCAAATCTCCAGGCAAACTATTGTGCGCTGGATGGAAAAACTCTATGGTTGATATGCCGTCTTGTATATCGTGTTTTACGTAAGGTGCTGTCATAATTTTAGTTCAAAAAAGGATGTTAAATCAAGAAAAGTTGTTGTAATACTATTTTTACGACTACTGGTCTAATAAATTAAATTGTTCGAAATGATGATTCAGATGTTTGCGCTCCAATAAATACCACTGGTATTTATTTAGTTCTCCAAAAACAAGATTCTTTAAAACTGCATCGGGATTTTGTGTAAAGAAATCTAAATACCTATCTCTTTGTTGTATAAACTTGGTTATGGCGGTCTCTAAATCTGGGTGTGTTAAGCTACCCAGCGTATCTTTCTCCAAATGCGGAAAGTTAGAATTGGTTGGAAACTTTTCATAATTATACAAACTATCTTGGAGTTTCTCTAGGTACTTCTCTGGGGTTGTAATTTCAAAATCTTGCAGCTCACCAGAAGCTATTTTATAGGTGTATTCTAAATGTTCCACCATATGCTGGGGTGTCATTATCCCCCATTTTGGTTTACTTTGTTCAGTAAGTTTAGCCAAACAAGATGCAATTTTAGAAGTAGTTAACTCCACAAATACCTCTTGTTTTTTTTCTACCATGGTCAATATGGTGGCAATACACACCAATGGATCTTCTTTTTCTGCTGTTTTTGGAAGTAATGCATTGGCTTTATCTATATTGGTGTCAAACACCTCAACATACCATTTTACAATACCACTTGGGTGTTCTTTTCCTCTAGCATCTCTATCTACTTTTTGCTTACAGGTTAATCTTACATAAAGTGTGTCATTGTTATAAATAGGACGTAAAAAACGAATTTCCTCGAGCCCATAATTTGCTGCTACAGGGCCTTTATTTGGGTATACAAATAATCCTGCAGCCATAGAGATAATAAAATACCCATGTGCGGTACGCTTTTCAAAAATACTGCCATCAAGACTCGTGATGTCTGTATGTGCGTAGAAATGATCCCAAGTAATATTTCCGAAGTTTACAATATCTGTATCTGTGATGGTTCTGTTATGTGTTTTTAAAGACATCCCCGGCTGGATGTCTTCCCAGTGGTAGGTAAAAGGATGGGCTGGAGCTTCAATATAAGCTGCCTTAGGCTGGTAAATACCTGTTACCTTTGTTAGGCTTGTCGGGCTTCCTTGAATGGCGCAACGCTGCAAGTAATGTTTTACACCGCGCATACCTCCCATTTCTTCTCCACCTCCAGCACGCCCGGGTCCTCCATGAATAAGACTTGGCAAGGGAGAGCCATGACCTGTACTTTGGGCGGCACTCTCACGGTTTAATATTAAAATACGTCCATGATGGCTGGCAGCGCCCACAGCGTAGTCTCTGGCTGTGGTATTATCATTGGTTACTATAGAGCTAACCAAAGAGCCCCTACCCATCTTAGCCAAGGTAATAGCATCTTGCAAAGTATCATAAGGCATCAAGGTGCTCACTGGACCAAAAGCCTCTATAGTGTGCGCATTTTCGTTTTGTAAAGGAGTATCTTCTCGCATTAAAATGGGCTTTAAAAAGGCCCCTTTTTGAGCATCTGCTCCTAAAACCTTAAACTCATTAAAATCTCCATAGACCATCTGAGCTGTCTGGGCAATTTTAGCAACTTGCTCTTTTACAGATTCTCGTTGGCTAACACTTACCAAAGAACCCATGCGCACCTCTTTTAATCGAGGATCACCAATGGTTACTTTGTCAAGTTGTTTAGACAAGGCGTTTTGTACATCATCTATTACATCTTGCGGCACAATAATACGACGAATAGCAGTACATTTCTGACCACATTTTGTAGTCATTTCATTACGGACTTCCCTTATAAACAAATCAAATTCTGGAGTACCAACAACTGCATCTGGTCCTAAAATAGCCGCATTTAAACTATCTGCTTCCATAGTAAATGGCACCGATTCTCTAGTTAATTGCGGATGGTTTTTAAGCTGCCTACCAATATTTGCAGAGCCTGTAAATGTTACCACATCTTGAGACCCAACGGTGTCTAAGATATTCTTGGCAGTACCACTGATGAGTTGCAAGGATCCTTCAGGGAGTATTCCTGAAGCTATAATCTCTCTTGCCACAGCCTCTGTTAAATAAGCTGTTTGTGGTGCTGGCAATACAACGGCTGGCATTCCTGCCATCCAGTTTACTGCGCACTTTTCTAGCATCCCCCAAACCGGAAAATTAAATGCGTTAATATGAACGGCAACACCTTCTCGGGGCACCATAATGTGATGGGCCATAAAGCGACCTCCACGAGACAAATCTATAGGGTCTCCCTCCACATGATAGGTTTGATTAGGAAATAACTTTCTAAGAGAAGCATTGGCAAATAAGTTTCCAAAACCTCCTTCTATATCAACCCAACTATCTCTTTTTGTAGCGCCAGTACGGTAGCTAATTTCATAAAAAGCTTGCTTTCTTTTGGTCAGGTACATCGCCAAACTCTTGAGCATATTCCCTCGTTGTTGGAAAGTCATTTTACGTAATGCATCCCCCTTATCACGTCCATATTGGAGTATAGAAGCAACATCTAATCCTTCTACTGTAGTACTGGTGAACTGCTCCCCAGTAATGGAATCAAAAACAGGAATCCCTTCTCCGTTTCCAGATTGCCATTGGCCTTGTACATAGTGTTGTGTTTTTTGTCCCATGATGCTTGTCTTGTGATTACTTCTTATATTTCAACCAATTAAATGCTAGTGTGGCCGGCTTTGATTATACATTTACATTCTCTATAATAGCAGCATAACCCTGCCCTACTCCTATACACATAGTAACAAGAGCGTATTTCTTTTTTGTTTGTTGTAACTCAAGGGCTGCACTATAGGTAATTCTTGCTCCTGTAACTCCCAGTGGATGACCAATGGCAATAGAGCCTCCATTGGGGTTTATTCTCGGGTCATCATCCTGTAAACCCCATGCACGAATACATGCCAAAGCCTGTGAAGCAAAAGCTTCATTAAGCTCTATAATATCCATATCCTTCATAGCAAGTCCTGCTTTTTCTAAGGCTTTATTAGAGGCTTTTACAGGACCAATACCCATAATTCTTGGTTCTACTCCAACTACCGCAGAACTTACAATTCTAGCCATAGGTTTTAAATTGTATTTTTTTACAGCATCCTCAGAGGCAATAAGTGTTGCTGCTGCACCATCGTTTAATCCTGAAGCATTACCAGCGGTTACACTCCCGCCCTCTTTTTTAAAGGCTGGACGTAATTTTGCAAGTATTTCTTTTGAAGAATTTGGTTTAATAAATTCATCGTCTTTAAATACAATAGGATCTTTTTTTCTTTGTGGAATTTCTACTGCAACAATTTCTTTGGCCAACCGACCACTTTTTTGAGCAGCAGCAGCTTTCATTTGGCTATTGTAGGCAAAAGCATCTTGATCTTCTCTAGAGATAGCATATTTGGCCACTAGATTCTCTGCAGTAACACCCATACCATCAACACCGTATAATGAAGCCATTTTTGGATTTACAAAACGCCATCCAAAGGTAGAGTCATACATTTTACTATCACCCCCATAAGCGCTTGATGGTTTTGCCATTACATATGGGCCTCGTGTCATGTTTTCCACACCGCCTGCAATAAACAAATCTCCATCGCCAGCTTTTATTGCTCTATTGGCGTGTATAATAGCAGATAAGCCACTACTGCACAATCTATTCACGGTTTCTCCAGGCACGCTAAAGGGTAGGCCCGCCAAAAGTAAACTCATACGAGCTACATTACGGTTATCCTCTCCAGCTTGATTGGCGCACCCCATAATCACATCATCAAAAGCTTCTTTTGGAATTTGCGGGTTGTTTGACACCAAAGCCTTGATGACATGTGCTCCCAAATCATCGGTGCGAATGGCACTTAGTGTTCCTTTGTAATTTCCGATAGGCGTTCTTACACCATCAATTATATATGCTTGTTTCATAATTTCATTTTAAAAGATCGAAAAAAAATAAACCCGCCATAGGGTCTGTATTGTTATTGTTCCCAATCCTTATTCGTCCTGTAAACAACTCCCTTAAAAAGCGCCACGAGCTCATCACCTTTTTTGACCTCAACGATATTAAAACCAACTTTGGTTTTTTGCACATCTAAAGTAGCCTCTGCAGTGATATAATCACCAAGATGTAAAGCCTCTATATGGTTGATACTTGTCTCTATAGATACCGCATACCTGCCATGTGTATTTGCTGAAAAACCAAAGGCAGTGTCTGCCAATGCATAACTAATGCCGCCATGGGCCTTATTCATGCTGTTGAGCATTTCTTTACGGATGGTCATTCCTACTTTTACGCGGCCTATTTCACAACTAAGAATCTCTATGCCAAGCCAACTGCTATAAGCATCTTGAGAGAGCATTTTATAGGGTATTGTGGTTCCTTCCATTTAAAAAAAAGTTTCGTTTTTTAAATTCATTGTTCTTAGTAACGCAGAACAACGATATCTATCCTCATGGTAATGGTTATAGAGCGTATCAAGTTGTTTGACACACCAATCTATTGATTTTTCATCTGCCCAGGCCAATAGCCCTTTTGGGTAATTAACTCCTTTGGTCATCGCCGCATCTATGTCTTTGGCGCTTGCAATGTTTAAAAACAATGCATCTGCAGCTTCGTTTATTAACATCACTAAAATTCTATCCAATATGGTGTTTAAAATAGCAGGATTATTTTCTGGCACTGGTGGTATGGCTCCTTGTGAGTAGTCATAAAATCCTTTGCCAGATTTCCGGCCTAAATAACCTGCTTCTGCAAAGCGTTTTTGAGTAAAGGAAGGCTTGTATCTTGGATCATGGTAAAAGGCCTCAAATACAGTTTGTGTTACGGTATAATTTACATCATTACCGATGAAGTCCATGAGCTGAAATGGCCCCATCTTAAACCCACCCACGCTTTTTACGGCATGGTCTATGGTTGCAAAATCTGCGATACCCTCTTCATATATTCTAAGAGCCTCTCCGTAAAAAGGTCTGGCTACTCTATTTACAATAAAGCCAGGAGTATCCTTAGCTACAGCAACTACTTTTTTCCAGTTTTCAATAGTGGTCTGTGAGGTGGCAAGTACCTGTGAACTAGTTTGTATGGCAGGAATTACCTCCACCAATTTCATAAGGGGTGCAGGATTAAAAAAATGAATCCCTATGCATCTAGCTGGATTTTTTAAGACAGAAGCTATAGAGGCTATAGACAAAGAAGAGGTGTTGGATGCTATAATACAAGTATCACTTACATAACCCTCTAATTCTTGAAATACCTTCTTTTTAACCTCAATATTCTCAACTATAGCTTCAATGGTTAAATCACTATGGGCCAATTCTTTTAATGAGTTTACGTAGCGTATGTTATTTTGGATAGCATCTTTCTCTTGGGAGGAGATACGTCCCTTCTCCACCAATCGATTTGTGATTTTATCTAAACTTTGTTTTGCTGTATCGAGTGCCTGCTGATGTACATCAAACAATGTAACTAGACACCCAGCAGCAGCAGCTACTTGAGCAATTCCAGAACCCATAGTTCCGCTACCAATAATACCTACGTTTTTAATCATCTAGTTTCCTTTAAAGTTTGGTTTCCTTTTTTCCACAAATGCAGAAACGCCCTCTTTGTAGTCATTGCTATTTGCTGCCTGTATTTGCAGTTTACTCTCAAGTGCTAATTGCTGCTCTAAGGTATTATTAAAAGATGCATTTAACAATTTTTTTGTGAGCCCTAATGCTTTGGTTGGCAATTGAGCCATATGAAGGGCTAAGCTATGAACCTCCTGGTGAAACGTTTCTGGAGGAAACACTTTATATATCATGCCTAAATCTTGTGCTTGTGCTGCGCTTACTTTATCTCCCAGTAACATCAAGGCAGATGCTTTTTGAAAGCCAATTAATCTTGGTAAAAAGAACGTTCCTCCACTATCTGGAATTAATCCAATGCTACTAAATGACTGAATAAAACTAGCCTTATTACTTGCAAAAGTAATGTCACAAGCTAAAGCAATGTTTGCCCCTGCTCCTGCCGCTACTCCATTTATTGCACCAATAATTGGCTTTTCAATGTTTCTTAATCTCATTATTATTGGATTGTAAGTAGTATCTACAATTTCTCCAATACTTGGCCCACCTTCTTCGGTAGCTTCTTTTGTTTATATCTGGATAGATGTTGATGGATCCATGCCCGGACTAAATCCTGGTGATACTATGAGAGTTGACTCGGTAAATTCTCCGTCCGGACAATATAATGGAGCTCCATCTCATGTAGCTACTTATACTAATAGATGCGCTGGAACTTATAATTTATTTGCTTTTGATTACTATGGAAATCCTTTTCCATCAGGATTCTTTCCAATAACTTTTACAGTGAATCAACCTGATTCAATAGGTATAGATTTGGGGCCAGACATTATAATTGATTGCGGGGAAGATACCGTTTTATCTGCACAGGCTTTTGGAGGAACTAAAACGAATGACACAACCTTGGTTAATTCTTTTGTACTAGATTTTAATAATCCGTCTGGTATAGGAGATACATTAGTTACAGGAGGAAATTATTTATTAGTTGTTAGCGGAACATTCAGACATGACACCTCTTCAGTAGATCATTTAGATGCGGCATATGATTATAGTGTTATTCCTTCTAGTGAAACAATGCTTTGGAATTTTGATGGCACAAATACACACAGACCTTCACCAAATATATATCAGACATCTCATACATATTCATTTCCTTTTATTGCAACTAATAATGGAGGTATCCCTGGTATGGGAGTGCACACATGGTCAATTCCATCTTCTAATTATACAGGTCAGTTATCATGCAATTTATACGCTATTGATACAGGAGTATATATTTATAATTATAATTGGACTTCAATTCCTCCATCATTTCCTGCAATAATTAGTGATGAAGATACTTGCTATATGAATCCTGGTATTACGAATCCTGGTCCTGCTCAAGCAGATTATATTGTTACTGTTACAGATATTAATGGTTGTCCTGCTTCTGATACAGTAAATGTGATGTGGGATTTGTATATATTAAATTTTGATCAAATAAATACTACGGATGTCGTTCCTTGTTATGGAGACGCTGCTGGAACAATTAATGTTTCCGTCGATTCTTCTACAGGATTTAATCCTTATACTTATTCTGTATTAGACCAAACAGGAGTGCCTATTAATTCTGCTCCTGTTTCAGATACAACGTTTAATTTAATAGCTGGAGATTATGTACTTTATTTAGAAGATAATCTAGGATGCTTATCAGAAAATGATACGATTACAATTAACCAACCAGATTCAATTTGGGCATGTGGAGTTGGAAATTTAAACGCACAATTTCTTATAGATAATTTTGTTATGGATTTTGATACAATAAGTACTGCATTTAATCATACCTCTCCAATTCAGACATTAATTGGAGTTGAATATTTATTAGTTGTAAACGGTACTTATGGATTAGATTTCTTTAATTCTAATCATAAGGATCCAGCATTTATTATTGCTTCTACTACTGCAGCTAATAACTGGACAGTAAATGGAGTT
>ENA-ORDA01000400-ORDA01000400.1-marine-metagenome-genome-assembly--contig:-NODE-400-length-44697-cov-19.910489_pt1 | contig 44697 bp, 44 predicted proteins | sample MGYA00237778_ERZ508506 | MGnify/ENA primary metagenome ERZ508506 (study PRJEB26177, sample SAMN06267891) | marine metagenome | isolation source: Monterey Bay, California, USA | place: Pacific...
TTTCTTGTTTCCATTTATAAAAGTTTTATTCTTGAATTGACCTTGCAGTTAATTCTGTATTTATACGTGCAATAGTTCTTCTCAAATTCTTTATTTGCATAGGATTTTCAATAGGTGAAATGGCGTGGGTCATTTTTAAATCAGAAAGCTCTTTCTGAAATGAAAGTAATTTTTCACTTAATTCATCTATCGATAATTCTTTTACTTCTTTTTGTTTCATTTTTTCAATTTATGCTTGATAATCTCTTGCAATTATAAATTTTGTTTTCACAGGAAGTTTTTGAGCAGCCAATCTCAATGCTTCTTTTGCAACATCGATTGGCACACCTGAAACTTCAAACATTATTCTACCCGGCTTAACAACAGCAACGAAATATTCAGGAGCACCCTTACCTTTACCCATTCTAACCTCTAACGGTTTTTTAGTAATTGGCTTATCTGGAAAAATTTTAATCCATAATTGACCTTCACGTTTCATATATCTTGTTGCTGCGACACGAGCAGCTTCAATTTGTCTTGATGTTAAAAAACTTGCATCAACGGACTTGATTCCAAACATACCGTTTGAAAGTACATGACCCCTTTGTGAAAGACCTTTCATACGGCCTTTCTGCATTTTTCTAAATTTTGTTCTTTTTGGTGATAACATTTATACTATATATTTAATTATCTTCTTCTTTGTTTTCTTCCTTTATTTCCGCCCTTTGATTTTGATGAACTCAAACTTAAACCAACAAGGGGAGACAATTCTCTTTTACCATATACTTCACCTTTCATAATCCAAACCTTAATACCTAATTTACCATAAGTAGTTTGAGCTTCAACTAAAGCATAATCTATATCAGCTCTGAAAGTTGATAATGGAATTCTACCTTCTTTATAGGATTCAGAACGAGCCATTTCAGCTCCGTTTAAACGACCTGAAATTTGAACTTTAATACCCTCTGCATTCATTCTGATAGAAGCAGCAATAGCCATTTTAATAGCTCTTCGATATGAAATTCTACTTTCAATTTGTCTAGCAATACTTGATCCAACTAATTGAGCTTCAAGTTCAGGTCTTTTAATCTCAATAATATTTAATTGAACTTCTTTGCCAGATAATTTTTTTAACTCCTCTTTAAGTTTATCAACTTCTTGACCTGCTTTACCAATTATAATTCCAGGTCTTGCAGTTGTTATAGTTAATGTGATAAGCTTTAATGTTCTCTCAATAATAACTCTTGATACACTGGCTTTTGATAATCTAGCAAATACATATTTTCTTAGTTTATGATCTTCAGCTAGTTTATCTCCATAGTCATCACCACCGTACCAATTAGATTCCCATCCTCTAATAATACCTAATCTATTGCCTATTGGATTTGTTTTTTGTCCCATATTAACTTTCTATTGAATTTTGTGAACCTAAAATTAATGTAACGTGATTTGAACGTTTTCTTATTCGGTGAGCTCTTCCTTGAGGAGCAGGTCTTAATCTTTTTAACATTCCAGCACTGTCAACTCTGATTTCTTTTATGAATAAATTAGCTTGCTCAACATCAGCATCTTCATTTTTAGACTGCCAATTCGAAATAGCAGACATTAAAAGTTTTTCAAGTCTATTAGAAGCTTCTTTTTGGCTAAATTTTAAAATAGTTAAAGCCATGTCTACCTTTTTTCCTCTTACTGAATCAGCTACAATTCTCATTTTTCTTGGAGAAGTTGGGCAATTATTAAGTTTTGCAAAAGCAACTTGCTTTTTTGCTTCCTTAATTTTTTCAGCGCTTTGTCTTTTTCTTAGTCCCATTGCAAATTAAATTATTTCTTTCCTTTATTTTTTGCTCCAGCATGTCCACGAAAAGAGCGAGTTGGAGAAAATTCTCCTAGTTTGTGTCCAACCATATTTTCCGTAATGTATACAGGAACAAATTGACGACCGTTATGTACAGCAATTGTTTGACCAACAAAATCAGGAATAATCATTGAAGCTCTTGACCAAGTCTTAACAACAGCTTTTTTCTTTGAGTCCAAATTGGTTTGAACTTTTTTAATTAAACTATGATGGACGTAAGGTCCTTTCTTTAGTGAACGTGCCATTTATTTCTTTTTTCTTTCGATTATATATTTATTGCTAGCTTTCTTCTTATCTCTTGTTCTAAATCCTTTAGCTGGAATTCCATTCTTAGATCTTGGATGACCACCAGAAGCTCTACCTTCACCACCACCCATAGGATGGTCAACTGGATTCATAGCTACAGGACGAGTTCTAGGTCTTCTACCCAACCAACGTTTTGAACCAGCTTTACCGAACACTGTTAATTGATGATCTGAATTAGAAACTGAACCAATAGTAGCGTAACAAGATGATAAAATTAATCTTGTTTCACCAGAGGGCATTTTAACAGTAACGAACTTACCGTCTTTAGCCATAAGTTGAGCAAATGAACCTGCACTTCTAGCTATAGCAGCTCCTTTACCGGGTCTCATTTCAATACAAGAAATAATAGTACCTAATGGGATATCTGAAAGAGGCATACAATTACCTAAATCAGGTGATTTTTTTGATCCAGAAACGATCTTATCTCCTACTTTTAATCCTTTTAATGCAACAATGTATCTTTTTTCATTATCGTTAAATTTTGTTAACGCAATAAAAGCAGATCTGTTCGGATCATATTCAATTGACATAACCTCGGAAACATCATCAAATCTATTTCTTTTAAAATCAATAATTCTGTATCTCTTTTTATGACCTCCACCAATGTATCTCATAGTCATTTTACCCTGACTATTTCTACCACCAGAACGTTTTTTTGGAGCAAGTAAGCTTTTTTCAGGCTTATCTGTTGTAATAGCATCGAATCCATTAACAACTCTTCCTCTTTGTCCAGGTGTGATCGGCTTTAACGCTTTAACTGACATTATCTATTATTTTTAAAGTTTATTATAAAAATCTATTGTATCTCCTTCAGAAATTTGTACTACAGCTTTTTTTGTAGTAACAGATTTTCCTCTTTGTATACCTGTTTTGGTATATCTTGTTTTTCTTTCAGCACCATATCTCATGGTTCTAACTTTGTCTACAGAAACTCCATAAGTTTCTTCAACAGCTTTTTTAATTTGAACCTTATTAGCATTAGTATCAACTAAAAAAGTAAATCTATTTTTAAGCTCACTATCAGCAGTAGCTTTTTCTGTAATAACTGGTTTAAGTAAAATATTCATACTAACTTAAATTTGATTCAATTTGTTCTAAAGAGCTTTCTAAAAAAACTAAATGTTGTGCATTCATTATGCTGTAAGTACTAATTTCTGAATTAGTAACTACACTACTGCGTTCTAAATTTCTTGCAGATAAATAAACGTTCTTGTTAACTCCACCTAAAACAAATAATGATTTTTTTTCGTTTAAGCCAAGTGCATTAACGACATCACTAAAAGATTTAGTTTTAGGAGATTCAAAATCAAAATCTTCCACAACAGAAATAGCTTTATCTTTTAATTTTAAACTTAAAGCAGATCTTCTAGCTAATCTCTTAACATTTTTATTAAGTTTTTGAGAATAGGATCTTACTCGAGGTCCAAAAATTGTACCTCCACCTCTAAAAAGTGGATTTTTTATACTACCAGCTCTAGCAGTACCAGTACCTTTTTGTTTTTTGATTTTTCTTGTACTACCTGCAATCTCAGCTCTTTCTTTAGTTTTATTAGTTCCTTGGCGATTATTAGCTAAGAACCTTTTAACATCAAGATAAACAGCGTGATCGTTAGGCGTAACTTCAAAAATAGATTTTGAAAGCTCAACAGATCTTCCAGTATCTTTACCTTTTATATTTAATACAGATAGTTTCATTATTTTCTAATTATTACATAAGAGTTTTTATGTCCAGGAACGCATCCTTTTAAAACAAGTAGATTCTTATCAGAGACTACTTTTAAAACCTTAAGATTTTGAACTGTAACTTTTTCATTACCCATTCTACCAGCCATTCTCATTCCTTTAAATACTCTTGCAGGATAAGAAGCTGCACCTATTGAACCAGGAGCTCTTAACCTGTTGTGTTGTCCGTGAGTTGCTTGACCAACACCAGCAAAACCATGTCTTTTTACAACACCCTGAAAACCTTTTCCTTTAGAATTTCCAGAAACATCAACAAATTCACCTTCTGTAAAATGATCTACAGAAACTGAATCACCAAGATTTAAATCACTATCAAAATTTTGAAACTCTACTAATTTATACTTAGCAGAAGTTTTAGATTTTGAAAAATGACCAGCTTCAGATTTATTTGAATGCTTATCACTTTTATCATTAAAGCCTAATTGAACTGCAGAATAACCATCAACCTCATTAGACTTAATTTGAGTAACAACACAAGGACCAGCTTGAATGACAGTACAAGGAATATTCTTCCCCTTATCATCAAATATGCTAGTCATTCCTATTTTTTTTCCTATCAACCCGGACATTTGTTATATATTTTTAAATTAAACTTTAATTTCAACTTCAACTCCACTTGGAAGTTCTAACTTCATTAAAGCGTCTATTGTTTTAGATGAAGAACTGTATATATCCAATAATCTTTTATAAGAAGATAATTGAAATTGCTCTCTTGATTTTTTGTTTACGTGAGGTGATCTTAACACAGTAAATATTTTTTTGTGTGTTGGTAACGGAATTGGTCCAGTTACAATAGCCCCAGTAGTCTTGACAGTCTTTACTATTTTCTCAGCAGACTTATCAACCAAATTGAAGTCGTACGATTTTAATTTTATTCTAATTTTTTGACTCATTATATTGGTATTATTCGTTATCTCCTTTAATTGCTTTTATAACCTCAGCAGAAACATTTGCAGGGGTTGCAGCGTAATGATCAAATTCCATTGTTGATGTAGCACGACCAGAACTTAAAGTTCGAAGTGCTGTTACATAACCAAACATTTCTGAAAGTGGAACATTGGCTTTTACAACTTTGGATCCAGCTCTATCATCCATGTTATTAACTTGACCACGTCTTCTATTTAAATCTCCAACAACATCACCCATGTTTTCTTCAGGTGTTAGAACTTCCAATTTCATAATTGGCTCCATAATCACAGATTTAGCAGACTTAGCAGCACTCTTGTATCCAATTTTAGCAGCTAATTCAAATGAAAGTGAATCAGAATCGACAGCATGAAAAGATCCATCATTAAGTGTTACTTTCATTGCGTCCATTTCAAAACCGGCTAAAGGACCATTCTTCATCGCCTCTTTAAAACCTTTCTCGACAGAAGGAATGAATTCTCTTGGAATATTACCACCTTTAATTTTGTTAATAAATTCTAATCCTGTTTTACCTTCTTCTGCAGGTTCCATTGTAAAAGAAATATCAGCAAACTTACCTCTACCACCAGATTGTTTTTTATAAATTTCTCTGTGGTCAGCAAGAGCTGTAATTGCTTCTTTATACTCAACTTGAGGTTGACCTTGATTAACCTCTACTTTAAATTCTCTTCTTAATCTATCAACAAGAATGTCTAAGTGAAGCTCACCCATTCCAGAAATAATTGTTTGCCCAGAAGCTTCATCCGTTTTTACTTGAAAAGTAGGATCTTCTTCTGCTAATTTACCAAGTGCCATACCTAACTTATCGACATCAGCTTTAGTTTTTGGCTCAACTGCAATACCAATAACTGGATCTGGAAAATCCATACTTTCTAAAATGATAGGATGTTTCTCTGATGTTAATGTATCACCTGTTTTAATATCTTTAAAACCAACTGCAGCACCAATATCTCCAGCCTCAATAAAAGGGATAGAGTTTTGTTTGTCGGCATGCATTTGGAAAATTCTTGAAATTCTTTCTTTATTACCAGATCTATTGTTTAATATGTAAGAACCTGCATCTAATCTTCCAGAATAAACTCTAAAAAATGCAAGACGTCCAACAAAAGGATCAGTTGCAATCTTGAAAGCTAAAGCAGAAAAAGGTTCAGAAACAGATGGTTTTCTTTCAATCTCAATATCTTTATCTGGATCTGTACCAATAATTGCATCTTTATCTAATGGAGATGGTAAATATCTACAAACGGCATCTAAAAGAAATTGAACACCTTTGTTTTTAAAAGCAGAACCACAAATCATTGGGATAATACTCATATCTTGAGTGGCCTTTCTTAGAGCTTCATGTACTTCGTCTTCAGAAATAGATTCTGGATCATCAAAAAACTTTTCTAAAAGAGCATCATCATATTCAGCAACTGCCTCAATAAGATTCGCTCTATATTCATGAACTTCATCTTTCATTTCATCAGGAATATCAACAACATCGAATGTTGCTCCCATTTTATCTTCGTGCCATACAATCGCTTGGTTCTTAACTAAATCAACAATTCCTTTAAAGTTATCTTCTTCACCAATTGGAAGAACAATAGGAACAGCATTAGACTTTAACATGGTTTTGATTTGCTTACATACATTTAAGAAATCAGAACCTTGTCTGTCCATTTTATTAACAAATCCCATTCTAGGAACTTTATAATTATCTGCTAATCTCCAGTTTGTTTCAGATTGAGGCTCTACACCATCTACTGCACTAAATAAAAATACTAAACCATCTAAAACTCTAAGTGATCTATTAACTTCAACAGTAAAATCAACGTGTCCTGGTGTGTCAATAATATTAAAATGATAGGGTTTAGATTCAGTAATTTTTTGTCCTTGATTTGTAGGAAAATCCCATGTACAAGTTGTAGCTGCAGATGTAATTGTAATTCCTCTTTCTTGTTCTTGCTCCATCCAATCCATAGTAGCTGCACCATCATGAACCTCACCTATCTTATGACTAACTCCAGTATAAAACAATATACGTTCAGTTGTAGTAGTTTTTCCTGCATCAATGTGAGCAGCAATACCAATGTTACGAGTGAATTTTAAATCTCTTGCCATTTTATATTAAAATCTAAAGTGTGAAAATGCTTTATTAGCTTCTGCCATTTTATGAACATCAACTTTCTTTTTTACTGAAGCTCCTTCTTCCTTTTCAGCAGCCAAAATTTCTGAAGCTAATTTTAATGCCATAGATTTTTCATTTCTCTTTCTAGCATATGAAATCATCCACTTCATAGCCATGGAAATTTTTCTATCAGGACGTATTGGCATTGGAATTTGGAAAGTTGCACCACCTACTCTTCTACTTCTTACTTCAACATGTGGCATTACATTTGACAAACCATCCTTCCAAACTTGAAGGGCAGTTTTTTCGTCGTTTTGCTTTTTTTCTTCAATGATGTCAATTGCATCATAAAAAAGTTTGAATGCGGTGGATTTTTTACCACTCCACATTAAGTTATTGACAAATCTAGTTACTAATTGATCGTTAAACCTTGAATCTGGTAGTAACGGTCTTTTCTTTGCCTTACTTTTTCTCATTTATTTTAGTTTTAGAGAGGTTCATATATAATGAACGTCATCAATTAATATTTTATTTCTTTGGACGCTTAGCTCCGTATTTTGATCTTCTTTGTAATCTTCCTTCAACACCAGCAGTATCTAATGCACCTCTAACAATATGGTATCTTACACCAGGAAGATCTTTAACTCTACCTCCTCGAACAAGTACGATTGAATGTTCTTGTAAATTATGTCCTTCTCCAGGAATGTAAGCATTAATTTCCGTTCCATTTGTTAATCTAACCCTAGCAACTTTTCTCATTGCTGAATTAGGTTTTTTAGGTGTAGTTGTATAAACTCTAGTACAAACTCCTCTTTTTTGAGGGCAAGAAACTAAAGCAGCAGATTTACTTTTCTTAGTAATCTTAGTTCTTCCTTTTCTAACTAACTGCGATATTGTAGGCATATATTATCTTTATTTTCCCTTATTTGGGCGTGCAAATGTAATTTAATTTTACAATTAATCAAACCTTATGAATAAAAAATAATGGAAATTATGATATTTTCAATTAGATCATATATATATATAGGACAAAAAGAGCTGTAAGTAGCTGTCTATTAAAACCTTAAAAAATGTTAATAATTTAACAAAAAAATTAAAAAAGTTAAATTTCAAACAACAGAGTAGAGTTTTATTTAAGGGACTTAATTATAATGTAAAAAACGATAAAACTGAAGTTATTTTTTAGTGATATTGATAAAATACAGGCTTAAAAATTACGAATAATTCAATAAATTAATAAAATAAGTAAGAATACTTTAAGATTTAGACATTTTATGATATATAGTTGTTTAATTAACTTTTTATTAACATTTTTGCAGATCAAATAATAATTAAACAAAATATGAAAACAAATTTAAAAAAGTTTTTAGCGTTATCATTTATGATAATGTTTCAATGGGGTTTAGCTCAGACGAGTGTATCCGGTACTGTTTCTGACAGTTCAGGTGTGCCACTTCCTGGCGCTACAGTCCTTGTTGCTGGAACATCGAATGGTGTTACAACAGATTTTGATGGAAACTATTCAATTGAAGCTTCTGAAGGAGATGTTCTTTCTGTGAGTTATGTTGGATATGTTACTCAAAATGTCACTGTTGGTGCTTCTGCAACTGTAAACGTAACACTTGCGGCTGACAATGCTTTGGAAGAAGTAGTTGTAACTGCATTAGGTATTACAAGAGACAAAAAGTCTCTAGGGTTTGCTCAACAAACAGTAAGTGGTGAAACATTAGCTGAAAGTAAACAAGTTGACCTTAACGTAGCATTAACTGGTAAAATTGCTGGTGTGCAAATGATTGGAGGTTCAAGTTCTACTTTTGATAATGGTTTCTTAAGATTAAGAGGTGAATCTGATGTGCTTTATGTTGTAGACGGAATTAAAGTTTATACAATGTCTGATATTAATACAGATAACATTGCTAGCATTTCAGTTTTAAAAGGAGCTGCTGCAACAGCATTATATGGTGCTGATGCTAAAAGTGGTGTAATTGTTATATCATCTAAAAAAGCAAAAGTAGGTGAAAGTTCATTTACTATTGATCATTCAACATCTGTTTCTTCAGTATCAATTCTACCAAATTACCAAAACGAGTATGGTGGTGGATATGACCAAGAATGGGATGTATTTACTTACAACCCTGCTACTGATCCTGCTTCTTTTGCAAGCTTCACAGGACACTACACACCATATTATGGTGCAGATGAGTCTTGGGGACCTAAATTAGATGGTACGTTAGTTAGACATTGGGATAGTTGGATTCCTAATCACCCAAATTTTGGTGAGCAAAGAGCTTGGAACCCGAATCCTAACAACGTTAAAAATTTCTACGAAAGTGGTATAGAAAACAGTACTAGCTTAGCTTTTGCTTCAGGTACTGAAAATACTCAAGTAAGAGGATCATTAAGATTAATTAATGAAACTTTACCTTTTCCAAACACAGCAAGAAATCAAATTGACGCTAGTGTAAATGGAAGTGTTCAAATAACAGATAACTTATCAGCTTATTCTTCTTTAAACTATCAAATTAGAAAGACTGAAAACTTTCCTGTCAATGGTTACGGTGGTTTAGGTGCAAACTTTAACCAATGGTTCCAAAGACAAATTGATATGGACCGAATGAGAGATAATTACTTCTACGAAGGTCAGTATTACACTTGGAACAGAGTTTCTGCAAGAAATGCTACACCTAAATATTGGGATTCTCCTTATTTTGATTTTTATGGAGATAGAACAGAACAAAGAAAAAACATTATGTTTGGAAATTTCGGTTTAAATCTTGATATCAATGAAAATCTTTCAGCTCAAGTTGAGGCTAGAAATAGATTCAACACTTACGAAAGCAACGGAAGAACAGGATGGGGTGGTATAGATACTCCAAGCTACAATGAAAGTAGTTCAAGATACTCTGAAAATGAACTTCAAGCTACTTTAGCTTATACGGAAGATTTTGGAGATTTTGATGTAGATGCTTTAATAGGTTATCAAGCTACTCAAAGAAGAAACCACTCTACTAGTGCTTCTTCTGCTGGTGGACTTACAGTACCAGAATTTTACAGTATTGCAACTTCAAAAGATAGACCTAATTACAGTACTAGTTTAAGTACTTCAAAACAATTAGCTACTTTTTCTCAAGTTTCTGTTGGTTACAACAGTATGGCTTATTTAGAAGGTTCATACAGATTTGACTGGGGTTCAACAGCAAACGCTGATGCAAATAGAATTGAAACATGGGGTCTTTCTGGAAGTTTCATTTTAGATAAATTAATAAATAACAAAAATGTTTCATTTGCTAAATTAAGAGCAGGTTATTCTGAAGCTCCAGTTTTCCCTGGTGTTTACGCAACATCATCTGTTTATGGTGTTGGTACTGCTCACTCTGGAAATCCTATTTTTAGAGTTCCAAACACTCAATCTAATCCTTACTTATTAGGAGGAACTAGATCAGAATTAGAATTTGGTACTGAATTTAGCTTTTTCAATAACAGATTAGGTTTAGACCTAACTATTTATGAAAGAACTGATAAAGATTTACCTATTTCAATTCCTGTTACAGGAGCAACTGGTTACAGTGGATTAGCTGTAAACTCAGGACAACAATCTGCTAAGGGTGTTGAAGTTACTTTGAATCTTGTTCCAGTTCAAACTGAAGATTTAAGATGGGATATTTCATTAAACTATGCTCAAAACAAAAAATATGTAGATGCATTAGCTGAAGGTATTGAAAGAAGAGTATTAGACTCTTGGATGTCTTGGGGTGGTCTTCAAACACAAGAAGTTGTTGGTGAAGAATGGGGTCTTATTGTAGGTAGAAAAAAAGCTAGAGATGCTAACGGTACTCAAATCGTTACTGAAACTGGTAGAGCTACATTTGAAACAAATCAAGTATTAGGTAATTTATTACCTGATTTTACAGGTGGTTTAACTTCAGCTCTTGCTTATAAAAATTGGGATTTCAATGTCGGAATAGATTTTCAAAGTGGAGGTAGATTTTTCTCAACTTCAAATATGTTCTCATACTACTCAGGTCTTCACGAAGATACTGTTGGTTTAAATGCAAAGGGTAATCCTAAAAGAGATTCTGTTGCAGACGGTGGAGGTGTAAATGTAGTTGGTGTAACAGCAGACGGAACACCAGTTGATACATATCAATCAGCTAGTTTCCATTACTACCAACACTACTTTGGTAACAATCACGAAAATTGGTTGTATGACGCTTCTTATGTAAAATTAAGAACAATGAGAATTGGATATAACTTCCCTACGGATCTTATAGAAAATACTCCATTTGAAGCAATAAATGTTTCATTGATAGGAAACAATTTATTATTACTTTATTCAAATATACCTGAAGGTGGATTAGATCCAAGTGAGATAGAAGGATCTGGATCAATTGCTTCTGGTTATAGAAATGTTGAGGGTGGACAATTACCTCCATCAAGAACATTTGGTTTAAACGTAAGCTTAAAATTCTAATAATTTAATATATATATACAATGAAAAATTTATTAACAAAAATTGGAGGTTTTACAATTTGTATCTCTTTACTTTTCGCTTCATGTGAAACTGTAGACTTTGGAGATGAAAATGTGAATCCAAATTCTCCAACTAATAAAAAAACTGATGCAATGATAACTAGTGCAATTACTGCAATTCCTGGTATCGTTGGTGCAGTAGACCCAACATATTATGTTCAGCAGATTTCTGATGTTACATATACAACTGGTTCTAGATATTCAGATGAACAATGGTCATTTGATGGCTTCTACACTGGTGCTTTAAAAGACTTACAAGAAGTAATTGATTTAAACACTAAATTTCCAACAGAAGTAACTGGTGGAGGAAGTAATGCAAATCAAATTGCAGTAGCTCATATTTTAATGGGTTATATGTATCACAACATTACAGATAGATGGGGAGCAATTCCTATGTCTGAAGCACTACAAGGTGTAGACAAAATTTATCCAAAATTTGATTTACAAGAAGATGTATATTCTCAAGTAATGACAAACTTAGATAAAGCCGTAGGTATGATTGACGGTGGTGGTCTAAACGGGGACATTATGTTTAATGGAGACATGAACAAATGGAAAATGTTTGCTAATACACTTAAAATGAGAATGGCCTTAAGAATGGCTGATGTTAACCCATCTGCTGCACAAACTGCTTTTGTAGCGGCTTGGAATGCAGGTGTAATTTCATCAAACGCTGAAAGCGTTCATTATCCATACTTAACAGAAGATGCTCATGATAATCCATGGCAAGATAGGTTTGAAACTAGATATGATTTTGTTCCAAGTGCACTTTTAATAGATCACTTAAAAGCCAATTCAGATCCAAGACTAGCTGAGTTTGCTGATGGTTCATTAATTTCTAATGGAACAGAATACGTTGGATTAGAGTACGGTCTGGAAAACCCTGGAATATTAGAAACTAATCTTTCTGGAATTGACGCTAGAGTTATTAAAGATGGTACTAATGACGGTGGTTATTTAATGACATACGCTGAAGTTTGTTTCGCTATGTCTGAAGCTTTCTTAAGAGGATGGAGTGGCCTTCCTGGAAGCGCTCAATTGTGGTATGAGTATGGTATCGCAGCTTCTCATGGTCAATGGGGTGTAGCTTCTGCTGATGCTTCTGCTTATTTAGCTTCTGTTGCTCCGGTTTCAATGGAGACAATGGCTATGGAAAAATGGGTTGCTTTGTATTTACAAGGTTATGAAGGATGGGCTGAATGGAGAAGGTTAGACTATCCAGTTTTATCACCTCCTAGTGCTGCTATTTCTGGAACAGGTGTGCCTGTAAGACACGGTTACAGCGCTTTATTACCAACAAATAATAAAGAAGCTTACGAAGCTGCTGTTGCGGCTCAAGGTCCAGATAACCAAGACACTAAATTATGGTGGGATACTAAATAATTAGTAAAACATATATAAAATAAAAAAGCGCTCTATATAGAGCGCTTTTTTTATGGAAAATTTTAAAAAAAATTTCCATAAAAAAAAGGTAATTAAACTAAATAGAATATTAGAAGTCTATAATATGTAGTTATAATATAATTACATACTTTTGGCATAATTAATGATCTATCTTAAAAAAAATAATATGAAAAAAATACTACTATTATCATTTTTAATGATATACCATTATTCAACGGCACAAGTTGTAGAATTACAATCAATGTCTGACTTAACTCAACAAAAATTATTTAGTGCTGGTAATGTATTTATAAAAGATAAAACAAAGAAAAAGATACCAAGTGAAATAAAAGGTCACCCTTATTTAGAAAAAGAATTTAAAAAAGGTCATTTGTTGTTTGAAAATAATAAAAAATACAGCGCTTTAATTAGGTTTGATATTTCAGAACAAAAATTCGAAATTAAAAAAGATTTAAATAGTCCTGTAACATCCATTGGAATTGATAAATCTGTGAATGTTAAAATTGGAGAAAAGATATTTAAATCTCACTCATTTACTTTACATAATAAATCTCAAAACACAATCGCTATTTTACAAGAGATAAAAAAAACTGAAAATTATAGTTTGTACATTTACCCTAACAAATTAATAAAAATTCCTGAAGAAAAAGTATCTACTGCTCCCGGAAACGTAAAAGAAAAAGTTGCTCAATGGAAAGACGACAACAAGTTTATAATTATAAAAAACAACGTAGGTTACATCATTCCAAAATCACATAAAAAAATGTCCGATCTTAAACTTTTAAAAAGTGATGATTATAAAAAATTTAGAAAGAAAAATAAGTTAAACTTAAAAAAAAGAGAAAGTTTAATAAAATTTGTTGATTACTTAAACTCTTGATATTTAAGTGGAAACTAAAAATACCCAAATTTATGGCTTGAGATCAGTAATTGAAGCTATCGATTCTCAAGAAACGTTAAGTAAAGTCTATCTACAAAGAGGTCTTACTGGGGCTAGTTCCTATGAACTAATAAAAAAGTTAAAAAAGAAATCAATTGAAATTTCATATGTTCCAGTTGAAAAACTAAATAGATTAACACCAAAAAATCATCAAGGAGTTGTAGCTACAATTTCACCTATAAAATTCTTATCAATTTCTGATTTAAGTGACTTGATTGAATCAAAGCCTAAATCAATTTCATTATTAATACTTGATCAATTATCAGATGTCAGGAATTTTGGAGCAATCGTAAGAACAGCTGAATGTACTGCAATAGATTGTGTAGTGATTCAATCTAGTGGTAGTGCTCCTGTAAACGGTGACACCATTAAAACATCCTCAGGAGCAATTTTTAATGTTCCTATTTGTAAAGTTCCTCACATTAAAGACGCTATATTTCTTATAAAACAACATGACATAAAAATATTTGGAGCATCTGAAAAAGCAGAAAATAATATTTATCAAACACAGTTCGGTAAATCACAAGCAATTATAATGGGTTCTGAAGGAAAAGGGCTTTCTAGTTCGGTTATAAAATTATGTGATGAGCTCATAAGAATACCATTACTTGGAAAAATAGAATCTCTAAACGTATCAGTTGCTTGTGGTACTATTCTTTATGAAATGGTAAGACAAAAACATCATTAATTAAAGAATTTCTTTTAAAGAAATTAAGTCATTAATTATTATTGAATTCTTGTGCAATGTTTCATTGTTTGAATTTAAATGTATAGCCTTAAAGTCATTATTAATGGCACCCATTATATCAGCTTCATAATTATCTCCAATCATTAAACATTGATTTTTATTTGTTGCCTTAGAAACCTCAAAAGCGTATTGAAAAATTTTTGAATGAGGTTTTTTAACACCGACTGTCTCGGAATCAATAATACAAGTAAAGTATTTTTTAAGATTAGAATTTTTAATTTTCGTGTTCTGAACCTCTGTAAAACCGTTAGTTATTATGTGTAATGTGTATTTTGGAAATAAATAATCTAAAACTGTAATGGCGTCTTGTAAAAGAAAATTATTATCAGGAAGATGTTTTACATAGTCATCAGAAATATCATCAATTACGCTAGGTTTAATACTTATGTTTAACTTTTCAAAAGTAGACTTTAATCTGTTATGCCTTAAATATTGCTTTGTAATTTTATCATCTCTGTAAAGATTCCATAAAGAAAAGTTAATTGGCATATAAATTTTCAAAAAGTCCTTAAGATCAATATCAATATTATATTTATTTAATAAAAATTTGAAAGTTAGGGATGAGTTTTTTTCAAAATGCCATAGCGTATGGTCTAAATCAAAAAATATATGTTTAATATTATTCATTAATTATTTTTAATAAAATCAATAATAACATCTAAATCTAGTGAAGCATAATTACCTGAGCTCATAAATAATAAATTTGTATTCAAAAAAGATAATTCAAATAAATAATCTTTTAACTGATTTGAATCTGAAATTACTATCATACTATCATCATTAAACGAATCCTTTATTTTTTGAACTGAAATATTCTTTAATCCTTTACTTGCAACAGCTTTTGGATCATAAAACAATATTCTTACATCAGCCTGCTTCAAACTATTTCGGTATTCACCAATAAAGTCTTCATTTAAACTGCTAAAGGTGTGGAGTTCGAGAAGGGCTATTAATTTTCTATTTTTAAATTGATTTTTTAAAGCATTAGTTGTTGCACTAACTTTGCTAGGAGAGTGAGCAAAATCTTTAAAAAATGCTCTGTCATCCGTTTCTAACAAAGATTCTAATCTCTTATCAGCACCTCCAAAGGATATAATAGAATTATTGAACTCTTCCTCTTGAACACCCATTAATTGACATATTAATTTAGCTCCTGAAAGATTACTTAGATTATGATTACCAAATATCTTTAATGGTAGACTGCCTTCATCTGTTTTTAAAAATGAAATATCGTTTTCAATAAAAAATTCAGGTAAGGAATACTCAAGTTTTCTAATTGAATTTGAACAATTTAAAACCATTTGATTTAATTCTGAATCTAATTCATTGTAAACAACAACTCCCCCTGAAACTATAGAATCAAGAAAAATCTCAAATTGTTTAGAATAAATCTCCTTTGTTGGAAAGACATTGATGTGATCCCAAGCAATTCCACTTAATAAAGCGATATTTGGTTTATATAAGTGAAATTTAGGTCTTCTATCAATAGGAGATGATAAATACTCATCACCTTCGAGTAATATAAAATCATTTTCGTCAGTTAAATGAACCATCGTGCTAAAGCCTTTTAACTGAGCTCCAACCATATAGTCAACTGAAATATTATTGTCATTTAAAACATGTAAAACCATAGCTGTAATGGAAGTTTTACCATGACTTCCTCCAATAACTACTCTAGTTTTGTTTTTAGACATTTCATAAATAAATTCTGGATAAGAAAATATTTTAATTGATTTATTTTGAGCTTCAACTAACTCTGGATTATCCTTTTTTGCATGCATACCCAGTATAACATAATCTAAATCATCAGAAATATTTGAAGCATTCCAACCAATTTTTTGCGGAAATAAACCGTGGTGTATTAATCTTGATTTAGAGGGTTCAAAAATTGAATCATCACTTCCTGAGATTTGGTAACCCTTGATATGTAATGCTATAGCTAAATTATGCATTGCACTACCCCCTATTGCTATAAAATGAATTTTCATGAAATTAAAACTCTAATTTAAGATTAAAATCTATTCATTTAAAACCTTCCACAAAAGATCTTTTATTTCGACTAATCCAATATTAGAAACAGATGAAATAAATTCAAAAGGAATATCATTTATTTTACTTGAAATATCTTTTTTGATTTTAAGCTTTGCCTTATCATCAATTAAATCAGATTTAGATATTGCTATAATCCTTTGTTTATCTAATAATTCAGGATTATACTTCTTTAGTTCATTAAGAAGAATTTTATATTGACTAACCAAATCTTCAGATTCAGCAGAAAGCAAAAAAAGAAGAACTGAATTTCTTTCGATATGCCTAAGAAAATGATGTCCAAGTCCTCTACCCTCTGATGCTCCTTCAATTATTCCAGGAATATCTGCCATAACAAACGATCTGTAATCTCTATATTGAACAATTCCTAAATTAGGTTTAAGAGTAGTAAACTCATAATTTCCTATTTTCGGTTTTGCAGATGTAATAGTTTTTAAAAGTGTCGATTTACCAACATTTGGAAATCCAACTAAACCAACATCAGCTAACAGTTTTAATTCTAATGTTAATTGTCGTTCTTTTCCTTTAATTCCAGGTTGAGAATATCTTGGAGCTTGATTAGTAGAAGATCTAAAATTCCAATTCCCTAAACCTCCTTTTCCACCATCTAAAATGATTTTATGATCACCATCCTCAATAGTTTCATATATGATTTTATTAGTTTCCGTATCTCTAATAACAGTACCTACAGGTACTCTAATAAGAGCATCAGCACCATCTGCCCCTGTACTCCTACTTCCACTTCCATCTCCACCATGACCACATTTAAAATGTTTTTGAAATCTAAAGTGATGTAATGTCCACAAAGATTTGTCAGTTACAAAAACAACATGTCCACCTCTTCCACCGTCTCCTCCGTCAGGCCCTCCTTTGGTAATGTATTTTTCACGTCTAAAATGAGCAGATCCTTTTCCTCCGTTTCCAGAAAATACATTAATCTTTACATAATCAACAAAATTACCTTCTGTCATTATATTTTATTATCAATAGTGTTAAAAATTCTAGCACTTATTTCATTAATATCTCCCACCCCATTTACTTCAAAAAATTTATTTTGATTTTTATAATAATTAATAAGTGGATAAGTCTTGTTATTATACTCCTCAAATCTATTCTGAATTTTAGATCTATCTTGATCATCTGCTCTTCCGCTATCTTTTCCTCTGTTAATTAATCTGTCAATTAATAAATTTTCATCAACTTCTAAAGCAATTGTCATAGAGATACTCAATTTTAATGTACTTAAAAACTGGTCTAATATTTCAGCCTGAATTGTTGTTCTTGGGAAGCCATCAAAGATGAACCCATTTGCATTTGGATGTTTATTAACTTCTGCTTCCAACATTTTAATAGTTACTTCATCAGGAACTAGATCCCCTTTGTCCATATAAGATTTTGCCAATAACCCTAAGTCTGTATTATTTGAAATGTTATTTCTAAATAAGTCTCCAGTAGATATATGAACCAAATCATATTTTCTTTTTACAAACTCAGCTTGAGTTCCTTTGCCAGATCCTGGCTTTCCAAATAATATTAAATTAACCATAGTTATTAAAAATATAAGAAAACAAATATAACCCCAAAATCAATAGTTAAATAATTTTATACCAAATAACATTTTAATGTATTTTTGCAAAACAATCTTTTTAAAATGAATTATTCTACGACAGATTTTACATTAGGAATTTTAGGAGGTGGTCAACTAGGTAAAATGTTATTACAAGTGACATCCAGATTAAGTATAAAAACTAATGTTTTAGATCCGAGTGATGATTCGCCTTGTAAAGAAATGTGCTCTGAATTCACAAAAGGGCAATTAATGGATTTTGATGCAGTATACAATTTCGGAAAAAAATGTGATGTTGTGACTTATGAAATTGAACATGTTAATGTTGATGCACTAGAAAAATTAGAGAGAAATGGTGTAAATGTATATCCTGATTCTAAAACATTAAAAATCATTCAGGACAAATCTACTCAAAAAGATTTTTTTTTAAAAAACAATATTCCGACTGCAAATCATAAGTACTTTAAATCATTGAAAGATTTAGAAAATATTAAATATCCTTGTGTTTGGAAAAAAACGAAATTTGGATACGACGGATATGGTGTAAAGATTTTAAAATCAAAAGAAGATTTTAAAAATTTACCAGAAACTGAATTTATTATTGAAGATCTAATACCTTTCAAAAAGGAATTAGCTACAACTGTAGCAAGAAATAAAAGTGGGCAAATAGAAATTTTTCCCATAGTTGAAATGATGTTCAATGAAACTTCAAATCAAGTTGAATATGTACTTTGTCCTGCACAAATAAGTCCTGAATTAAATGAAAGAGCAAAAAAAATAGCTTTAAAAGTTTCTGAATCATTTAAACAAGTTGGATTATTAGCAGTAGAAATGTTTTTAACTCATGATAATAAAATTTTAATAAATGAAGTGGCTCCTAGACCACATAACAGCGCACATTATTCAATTGAAAGCTGTTTTAATTCACAGTTTGATCAGCATATTAATTCTATACTAGACTTACCGCTTGGATCATCAAAATCTAATTCTTTAGCAATTATGATTAACTTAGTAGGTGAATTTGGTCACCAGGGTAAAGTAGTATATGATGGAGTTAAAGAAGCTATGTTGCTTGACAATGTTAAAGTACATTTATATGGGAAAAGCACAACAAAACCCAATAGAAAAATGGGACATGCTACCGTATTAGATTCTAATTTAGAAAATGCATTGAAAAAAGCTAAAAAAATTAAAGAATTAGTTAAAGTTAAAACATAATTATTATGGCAAAAGTTGGTATTATAATGGGAAGCAAATCTGATCTTCCAGTTATGCAAGAAGCAATTGATATTTTAAATGAATTTGGTATTCAAAATGACGCTGATATTGTATCAGCTCACAGAACACCTGAAAAAATGATGAAATATGGTGAAAATGCTCATAAAAACGGATATTCAGTAATTATAGCAGGTGCTGGAGGTGCAGCACATCTTCCTGGAATGATGGCCTCAATAACACCTCTTCCTGTAATAGGGGTTCCAATTAAATCCAGAAACTCAATTGACGGTTGGGATTCAATTCTATCTATACTTCAAATGCCTAGTGGAGTACCTGTTGGTACAGTAGCTTTAAATGGAGGAAAAAATGCTGGAATATTGGCTGCTGAAATTATTGGGAGCAGTAATAATGAGGTTTTGGAAAAACTATTGAAGTTTAAAGAAAATCTAAAGAAAAAGGTCTTAAACGATTCTATTAAATAAAATAAATTGAATAATTAGCCAATATATAGGTAAAGATTCAACCCAAAAACTTGAAAAATACTTTCCCTGATTTTCCTTTGTTAAGTAGATGATAAATACTAAAACAAAAGATATTAATAAATCAGAAATTAAATCAATACTTGTTCCGTTACTAATAAAGGAAATAGAAAAAAAAATAAAAATAAGTACATAACTGATATACTTCGAATTGTTTGTTCCATAAATCTGAGGTATTGTTTTTAAATCATTCGAATCATATTTTAAATCTCTTATTTCGAATGGCACAGTACAAACTATTACAAATAAAAAAAACTGAACAAATAACAACATAGAATCACCATAATTTATATTATTTGATTCTATAAAAGGAAATATTACGGTTGAACCAGACCAACAAATTGCTACTAAAAAAATTTTAATCTTACTCCTATTTCTAAAATTAGAAATAGAATGATTTATTGGAAAAACATATAAAACACAAATTAAAAAAAGAAAAAATCCGAAAAACAATGCTTCAACGCTTAAAAAAAATAAAGAATACAAAAGAAAAAATCCGAAAAAAAAACTTACTATTTGAATTTTTTTTATTGGAGCATTTTGTACAAAAAAATAATATGGTAATGTTGAAGCATATTTTATAAAATTATATACAACAATAGTTGAAGAAAAAAGACAAGTTAGAATATAATAATTTAAATCTATTTGAAGTTTATAAATCGATATTATATAAAGAGAAACCACACATACTCCAAGGTGAAAACTTGACTTTATATAAAAATCAAAAAGTTTTTTTATGAACAACATTTAACTGATTTTTTAATTATAATTTTTAGTTAATTAATAAGTTAAAAACTTTTCTTACTTAGAGCTAAATTTATGTATTAATTATAACGATATTAATTATTTTTACACTATAAATTTATATAATATATGTACAGCTTTTCTGACAGACACATTGGAATTAATAATTTGGACAAAACTAACATGCTTGATTACGTTGGTTCTAAAAATATTGAAGAATTAATTTCTGAAACAATACCTAAAAATATAAGATTAAAAAAAGAAATGAATCTTAAACCAGCTCTGTCTGAACAAGAATATCTATCTCATATTGAAAAACTAGGAAAAAAAAACAAAATTTATAAATCTTATATTGGATTAGGTTATAACCAAGCTATAGTTCCATCTGTAATAAAAAGAAATATTTTAGAAAACCCAAGCTGGTACACGGCTTATACTCCTTATCAAGCAGAAATTGCTCAAGGAAGAATGGAAGCACTTTTAAATTATCAAACTATAATATGTGACTTAACAGGGATGCAATTAGCTAATGCTTCATTATTAGATGAAAGTACTGCTGCAGCAGAAGCAATGACTATGTTATATAGCTTAAGAAATAGAGAACAAAAAAAGAATAATGTTTGTAATTTTTTTGTCTCAAAAAGCACTCTTCCACAAACAATTAGTTTATTAGAAACCAGAGCAGAACCTTTAGGTATTCAAATACAAATTGGTGATTTTGAACAGTTTCAGTATGATTCTAGTTTTTATGGATGCTTAATGCAATATCCTGGTGTTTTTGGAGATATTAAGGATATTGAAAAACACTGTTCTAATGCAAAAAATAATAATATTAAAATTGTAGTTGCTGCAGATTTGTTTTCACTTTGTTTATTAAAAAAACCTTCTCAGTTTGGAGCTGATGTAGTGGTTGGAACCTCGCAAAGGTTTGGAATTCCACTTGGTTATGGTGGCCCCCATGCAGCATATTTTGCTACTAAAGATGAATACAAAAGATCTGTTCCTGGAAGGATAATTGGACTTACAAAAGATTCTGATGATGATCCTGCTCTAAGAATGGCCCTTCAAACAAGAGAACAACACATAAAAAGAGATAGAGCAACTTCAAACATATGTACTTCACAAGTACTATTAGCAGTTATGGCTGGTATGTATGGCGTTTTTCATGGACCAAAAGGTTTAAAAGAAATTGCTGCCAGTATCCATAAAAAAACAGCAATTCTTGAAAGGAATTTAACCAAAATAGGGGTAAAACAACATAATAAATATTTTTTTGATACTTTACTTTTAGATGGTCCTACTAAAAAAATAAAAAAAATTGCAGAACTAAATAAAATTAACTTCAATTACATTAATGAAAAACACTTTTCTATTTCATTAAACGAAACAACCTCTATCAAAGATGTTCAAAAAATTGTTGATACAATTGCAAAGGCATTAAATATTGATCTTTTCGAAATAGATTTAAATGATATTACAAATAGATTTCCAGACAAACTAAAAAGAGAATCTAAATTTATGGATTCTGAAGTTTTTAATAAATATCATTCAGAAACAGCACTAATGAGATATATTAAAAATCTCGAAAGAAAAGATTTGTCATTAACACATTCTATGATTTCACTTGGATCTTGCACAATGAAATTAAACGCGGCTTCTGAAATGCTTCCGATTAGTTGGGCAAAATGGAATAATATTCATCCATTTGTACCGTTAAATCAAGCAAGAGGATATCAAAAACTTATAAAAAAACTTGAAAATCAATTAAATGAAATAACTGGTTTCAGCGGAACATCATTACAACCAAATTCAGGTGCACAGGGAGAATATGCTGGCTTGATGGTAATAAGGGCTTACTTAAAAAGTATTTCACAAGAACACAGAAATATTTGTTTGATTCCTTCATCTGCTCATGGAACTAATCCTGCTTCTGCTGTAATGGCGGGCATGAAGGTTGTAGTTGTAGGGACTGATAAACATGGTAATATTAACGTTGACGAATTAAAAGAAAAAGCATATCATCACAAAGATAATTTAGCAGCTTTAATGATCACTTACCCTTCAACTCATGGAGTTTTTGAGTCATCAATTCAAGAAATTACTAAAACTATCCACTCAAATGGTGGTCAAGTCTATATGGATGGTGCGAATATGAATGCTCAGGTTGGACTTACAAATCCCTTTATAATTGGCGCAGATGTTTGTCATTTAAACTTACACAAAACATTTGCTATTCCGCATGGTGGAGGAGGACCAGGAGTTGGGCCTATTTGTGTTGCTAAGCATCTTGTACCATTTTTACCAAATAATGCTGTAATTAATATAAGCTCCAAAGAAAGTGTTAAATCAATTTCTGGAGCACCGTGGGGATCAGCATTAGCCTGTGTTATTTCTTATGGATATATTTCAATGCTCGGAGCAAGAGGATTAAGATTATCCACTGAATTTGCCATTTTGAACGCAAACTATATTAAAAATAGAATTGAAAATCATTATGATATCCTTTACACAGGAGAAAAAGGAAGGGCAGCTCATGAATTAATTATCGATTGTAGACCTTTTAAATCTAATGGCATTGAAGTAATGGACATTGCAAAAAGATTAATTGATTATGGATTCCATGCTCCAACTGTATCCTTTCCAGTTCCTGGAACTATGATGATAGAGCCAACTGAAAGTGAAAATATTGAGGAGATTAACAGATTTTGTGATGCTATGATTCTTATAAGAAAAGAAATAGATGAATGTGAAGAAAATGAGACAAATAATTTATTAAAAAATGCTCCTCACACAATGAAAATGATAATACAAGAAAATTGGGATTACCCCTATTCAAGACAAAAAGCAGCATTTCCAACATCATACGTTTTAGAAAATAAGTTTTGGCCCTCTGTTAGAAGAGTTGACGATGCCTATGGTGATAGAAATTTGATTTGTACATGTGAACCAATTGAATCTTATCAATGACTTTATTAACTTAGTGTATAATATATAATATATGTCCATTAAAATTACTGGAACTGGGTCTTACATTCCTTTATTAACAAAAAAAAATTCTGATTTTTTAAATACTAATTTTTTAAATGCTGATGGTACTGCTTTTAAAGTCAGTAATGAAGTAATTATAAAAAAATTTAAATCAATAACTGGTATTGAAGAAAGAAGATATGCTAAAAATCATCACAATACTTCAGATTTAGCATTTTTTGCCGCTGAAAAAGCTATAAAAGATGCTGAAATTGATCAAGAAACAATTGATTATATAATAGTAGCTCATAATTTCGGAGATATTAAACACGAGACAAAACAATCAGACAGTCTACCAAGCTTAGCCAGTAGAGTGAAATTTAATTTAGGAATTAAAAATCCAAATTGTGTTTGTTACGATATAATTTTTGGATGTCCCGGCTGGATAGAAGGTGTTATTCAAGCCTATGCTTTCATCAAAGCTGGAATAGCAAAAAAATGTTTAGTAATTGGAGCAGAAACACTTTCTAGAACTTATGATGTTAGGGACAGAGATTCTATGATCTATGCTGATGGAGCTGGTGCGTCAATAGTTGAATTTAAAAATGAAGTAAAGAATAGTGGAATTTTATCTCACAAATCTTGTACGTTTACAGACAAAGAAACTTTCTATTTATTTTTTGGAAAATCTTATGATTTAAAATCTAATTCAAAAACTAAATACATCAAAATGCATGGGAGAAAAGTATATGAATTTGCAATAGTTCAAGTTCCTCAAGCTTTAAAAGAATGTCTTGAACTAAGTAATCACTCTATTCAAGATGTTAAAAAAGTTTTTCTTCACCAAGCAAATGAAAAAATGGATGAGGCTATAGTTGATAGATTCTACAAATTATATGATTTAGAAACTCCTAGAGGGGTTCTACCTATGTCTATTAACAAATTAGGCAATAGTTCGGTAGCAACTATACCTACACTTTTCGATCTTGTGAAAAAACTAAAATTAAAAGATCACTCATTAAAGAAGGGTGATATAATTATGTTCGGCAGTGTTGGAGCAGGAATGAACATAAACGCAATTACATATAAAATCTAATAAATAATTGATTATTTTGATTTTAATATTTTTATCTTTAGATATATAATTTATTCATGCTATACATTGATGATATTGGAAGGTATTTTTTAATGATAAAAATGTCATTCTTTAAACCCAGCAAATGGAAAGTTCAAAGAAAATTAATTTTTAAAGAAATTAATGATCTTATAATTGAATCTATACCGATTGTAGCTATTTTGTCATTTTTTATAGGTGGAGTTGTAGCAATCCAAACTGCATTAAATTTAAGTAGTCCATTTTTATCAAAATCCTTAATTGGATTTGCAACTAGACAGTCAGTTATTCTTGAATTTGCTCCTACTTTTATGTCTATAATTATGGCTGGTAAAGTTGGTTCATATATTACTTCCAGTATTGGAACAATGAGAGTAACTGAACAAATAGATGCATTAGAAGTTATGGGAATTAATCCATTAAACTATTTAGTTTTTCCAAAAATTATAGCTCTACTATTTTATCCTTTTGTTATTACTGTCGCAATGTTTGTAGCAATTTTTGGTGGATTTGTAGCAATGACATTTGCAGGAGTTCCAAGTGAAGCTTTTATATCAGGCATTCAGATGGATTTCGATCCCTTTCACGTTAGTTATGCTTATTTAAAAACAATTTTATTTGCTTTTATATTAGCTACAGTACCATCATATCACGGGTTTTATATGAAAGGTGGGGCGCTTGAAGTTGGAAAAGCAAGTACATTATCCTTTGTCTGGACTTCAATTATAATTATTATAGTAAATTTCATTATTACACAACTATTATTAAGCTAATGATAGAAGTTAAAAACATAATAAAATCATTTGACGGAAGTAAAATTCTTAAAAATATATCTACAACCTTTGAAAAAGGTAAAACTAATTTAATAATTGGACAAAGCGGGTCAGGAAAAACAGTACTATTAAAATGCTTATTAGGACTTCACCAACCTGACAGTGGTGAAATTATTTATGATGGTATTTCTAACACAAACATGAATGAAAGTGATAAAACTTTACTCAGAAGAGAAATGGGGATGGTTTTTCAAGGAAGTGCCTTATTTGATTCAATGTCAGTATTAGAAAACGTAATGTTTCCACTCAATATGTTGACTAACAAAAATGAAGAAGAAATAAGAGAAAAAGCAAAACTGGTAATAGAGAGAGTAGAACTAAATAATGCGATTAATAAACTTCCATCTGAAATATCTGGCGGAATGCAAAAAAGAGTAGCTATTGCAAGAGCTATTGTAATGAATCCAAAATATTTATTTTGTGACGAACCAAACTCTGGCTTAGACCCAAAAACTGCTATTGTAATTGACAAATTAATTCATGAGATTACCAAAGAATATAATATCACAACAATTATAAATTCTCATGATATGAATTCGGTTATTGAAATAGGAGAAAAAATTATATTTCTTTTAAGTGGAGAAAAAAATTGGGAAGGAACTAATACTGAGATTTTAAAAACAAACGTAAAGTCTGTTAAAAACTTTGTTTATTCTTCTGAGCTTCTTAAAAAAGTAAAAAAGTATTTATAACTATTAAAATCTAATTATTTCGAAAGTTTGATCTTTTAATTTAAATTTCAACCAATTTTTGATTTTTTGCTCTTGATTATTTATAATCTCATCAGAAATTTTTTCACTCCATTTTATGTAAAAAATTAAAGTTGAGTTTTTATCTTTTTGATTAATATCCAATAAATTTTGAAGATTAAAATCTACAATTTGATCATAATTTAGTTTTACATCCTCTATAAGAGTTTTGTATAAAATATTTTTAGATTCAATTTTTTCTAAGCTGTTCAGCCTTTCTTTTAAAAGTTCAATTTCTTTTGTTTTATTCGAAAGCTCTAACGAATCTCTGCGTCTAAGCTCTCCTAAAAAACGTTTTTGTTCTTTAAAATCATTTTCTACTTTTTGCTGATTGAAACTAATTGAAGTCTTGGAAAGGTGAGGGTATTTTTTAATTTTAGCCTTTAATAAAACAATTATATCCTCAGAAATTGGATCTAATCCAAAACTATTAAATGTTAGTTTAGAAATTTTGTCTTTCCAGGGAAAAATATAATTGGAATCATCAATATAATATTCAGTTTTCGAATTTACTATTAAAAAATCTTTGTTGGCAATTCCATCCAATTCAAAATCTAAAAATTGTGTTATTGAATTATTAAACTTATTCTCATATAATATTCCAACAAAAGTATAAAATGCTGGAATTAACATTAGAACTGAACTCAAAGTAACCAATCTTGAAACAAGCCTTCTTCTTTTAGAATTTACATAATCTATTAAAGGAAAACGAAGTAATTTAATTATTAAGTATGTTGCTAAAACTATATATAACGTATTAATCATAAATAAATACATGGCACCGCTAGCAAAATCAAATTTTCCAATTGCTAATCCATATCCAACTGTACATAAAGGAGGCATTAATGCAGTAGCTATTGCGACACCATAAATCACAGTCGATATAGTTCCTTTTTTTGTTTTAGCAATAATAAGAGCCAAACCTCCAAAAAAAGCAATTAAAACATCTCTAATGTCAGGATTAGTTCTTGATAATAGTTCTGAAGATTCTTCTCTAAGTGGGAAAAATGAAAAAAACAAATATGCGGTAAGAACACTTAAAACAACCATTACTGAGAAGTTGAGAACCGATTTTTTAAGAGTTTCTAAATCATTAATAGCAATAGACAAACCAAACCCTAAAATAGGGCCCATTAGAGGAGAGATAAGCATTGCTCCAATAACTACAGGAATTGAATTTGCATTTAAACCAACAGATGCAACAAATATTGAACATATTAAAATCCAAGCTGTAGGGCCTTTAATTGAAATATCATTTTTAATAGAATGTAGAGTAGCAGCTTTATCTGTTTCATTTCTAAAATCTAAAATTTCTTTAAAAAATGACAACATTGACGAAAACAAACCTTTTGCATTGCCAGAAATTGAGTTATCAGAATTTTTTAGCGACGAATTTTCGTCAGAAAAATTAAATTTATTTTCCATAAATTAAATTTGTTTTAAACCAGTCAAATCAGATGAACTACGAATTTTATCTCCAAGCCCATCTGTCATTTGTATATTGTATTTTTCACAAATCTTAGACTCAGGTACCTCACCAACAGACCTATCTCCACCATTAGCAAAAATATTGGGTTTGATGGCTTCTAAAGAAGCACATACAGATTTATCTTTATCAATAGACAAGAATACTTCATCTACCATTTTTAATGATTTTACAATCTCTAATCTATCTTTTTCGTCCATAAAGGGTTTTCCTTTTTTCAAAACACATTGATGATTATTGTTAACAATAACAACAAGTTTGTCACCTAGTTTTTTTGACATTTTTAAATATTCCAAATGACCTACATGTATAGGATCAAAATATCCACTAACAGCTACAACTTTCATTTATTTTAATTTAACTCTAGCAACTGGTGAAAACAAAAACTTTCTTCCAGTCAAGATGTTTTTACAAATATATCGTTTTCTTCGTTTATGTAATTTGAGGAAGCTTTTATTTTCTTGAAATACAAATGAATCTTTAAATGGAACTTGAAAAAGAAAAATTTTATTGTCCTCATTTAGTTCATATTTGTGTAGGGCAATTACAAGATCAGTGTCGGAATCAGTTGTTGCTGGAGGATTAATCATATGCAAAGCCAAAAACTTTAAAATATCATCAGGAAAAATTCTATTATTTAAAAATGGCAGCATTAAAAATTTATAATTTTTTTTCCACTCAAATCCATGAGGACTAACTCTGTACTTATAGGATTGACTCACTTTAAAATGAGCTAGCTCGTGTATAAGAGTTATTAAAAATCTAAATTTATTATCAATATGATTTAAAGTAATTTGAAATTTACCCCCTCTTAAAGATCTAAAATCTCCATGTTTAGTTTTTCTAGATTTAACAATTTTAATTGATAAATTTTCATTCTTAATCAACTCGGATAATAATTCTGTAGAATTATCAGGAACTAAATCAAATAAGCTAATCACCTTAAGGGTTTGAAATTGATACAGGTAGTATTTTGCCATTGTAATACTTATGACCTTTTATAGAAAAATCATAAATATAATTCGCCATTTCAAAAGAAGATAATGGAGCTTTATAACCAGGAAAAGCTGCCTCAAGCATTTCAGTTTGAACAGCACCTAAAGCAAGAGTATTAATAATTGGACCTGATGTTTTAAACTCTTCATATAACATTTCAGTCAATACGTTTAAAGCTGCTTTACTACTTGAATATGCAGATAAACCAGAAAACTTACTAGAGCCTGCAATGCCTCCAATACTACTAATATTAATTATATGTGATGTAGTACTAAAAGAGGGCAATAATAGTCTTACCAACTCTGCAAGTCCAAAAACATTTACACTATAAACTGAAATAAAATCTTGTGTAGTTGTTTCAACAAAAGGTTTGTTTATTAATTTTCCGGCATTATTAATTAAAATATCAACAGAACTGAATTTATTATTAATAAATTTAACAGCTTTATTTATTGAACTAGAATCTGAGAGATCAGTACTAAAAGCAGAAACATTGTTGAGGTTTAATTTTGAGATTGAAGAAGCATTTCTAGAAAGAGCAATAACATTATAATTGTTTTTATTAAATAAATTGACCAATTCAAATCCTATCCCTCTACTTGAGCCCGTAATGATAACATTTTTCATTAAATAATTTTTTAAACTAACATTGTAACAGGATTTTCTACAAAACCTTTTAAGGTTTGTAAAAACAAAGAACCTGTTACTCCATCTACAGTTCTGTGATCACATGCTAAAGTAAGTTTCATTGTATGACCAATAGTTATTTTATCTTCTTTAACAACTGGCTTTTTTACAATACTTCCAACAGATAAAATAGCAGAATTTGGCTGGTTAATAATTGAAGTAAACTCTTCTATTCCAAACATTCCTAAATTAGAAACCGTAAATGTACTTCCCTGCATTTCGTCAGGAGATAATTTTTTATCTCTTGCTTTTGAAGCATAATTTTTAACTAAACTTCCTATTTCAGGAATTGATTTTTCATCTGCAAAGCGAATAACTGGTACCACGAGTCCATCTGGAACACCTACGGCAACACCTACATGGACGTGATTATTCAATCTCATTTTATCTTCAAACCATTGAGAATTTACTCTTGGGTGTTGTTTAAGAGATATAGCACAAGCTTTTACAACAATATCATTGAATGATATTTTAGTTTCTGGAAGTGAATTGTATTGGTTTCTAAAAGCAATAGCATTATCCATTTCGAATTCGACACTCAAATAGTAATGAGGCGCAGAGAACTTAGATTCTTTAAGTCTTCTTGCAATAGCTTTTCTCATTTGAGAATTTTCTATCTCTTCAAAACTTTCGATTCCTGATTCAGATATTTTTAAATCTGTATTGTTTTCAATAGTAGTAGTTGCTGAAGGTTTAAAGTTTTCAACGTCCTCTTTAACAATTCTTCCGTTATCACCAGACCCTTTAACTAAATTTATATCTATATTTTTTTCTTTTGCAATTTTCTTAGCCAGTGGGGATGCTAAAACTCTTGAATTTTCATTATTTGGAGATGGCTCTGTAACTAACTCGGATTTTATATCAGTTGTTTTAGAAATTAAATCAGGAACATCAGTTTTTTCAATTTTATCACTTGGCACTTGATTTACTCCAAAATTATCAACAGCTATTTGAAAATCAGAATTAGCATCTCCAATTACTGCCAACAAACTATCTACTTTTGCAGTTTCTCCAACATTTATTCCGATATATAATAAGGTTCCCTCATGAAATGATTCAAATTCCATAGTGGCCTTATCAGTTTCGATTTCAGCAAGAATATCACCTTCTTTTACTATATCGCCAACATTAACAAGCCAAGATGACACTGTTCCTTCTTCCATTGTATCACTCAGCCTAGGCATTGTAATTATTTCAAATGAATCATTTAAAGCAGAGTTACTTGTCTTTAAAGTTGGTTCTTCTTCAATATTTGAAGTTAGATTTTCGGATTCATTTATCTGATCGACTAAATCTAATTGTCCTGAATTAGCGGTTGGATTTAATAATCCAGAAATATCTTCATTCTTTTCTCCTACAATTGCTAAAAGAGTGTCAACAGCTGCAGTTTCACCTTCATTAATTCCAACATGAAGTAAAACTCCATCATGAAAAGATTCAAATTCCATAGTGGCCTTATCAGTTTCAATTTCAGCAAGTATATCTCCCTCTTTTACAGTGTCTCCTACATTTACTAGCCACTTAGCAACTACTCCCTCCTCCATTGTATCGCTTAAACGCGGCATGTTTATTATTTCAGCCATTTATTTTAATTTATGAGATATAAAATTATAATTTTCTTGTTCGTAAACTGCATCATACATAACCGATTTTTCAGGATATGGAGAATCTTCTGCAAATTTTTGACAATCAAGAACTCTATTTTTTATACTAGAATCAATAGACAATATTTCTTCTTCTGAAGCAAAATCGTTTTCTAAAATTACTTTTTTTACTTGAGAGATAGGGTCAATTTTTCTGTACTCGTTAACTTCTTCTTTAGTTCTATATTTTTGTGCGTCAGACATTGAGTGCCCTCTATATCTATATGTTTTCATTTCTAAAAAACTAGGTCCATCACCATTTCTAGCTCTTGAAATAGCTTCATGAAGAGCTTCAGCAACCTTCACAGGATTCATACCGTCAACTGGTCCACAAGGCATTTCATATCCTAAACCTAATTTCCAAATATCAGAATGGTTCGCTGTTCTTTCAACAGACGTACCCATTGCATATCCGTTATTTTCAACAATAAATACAACCGGAAGTTTCCAAAGCATTGCTAAATTTAAAGTTTCGTGTAATGATCCTTGTCTAACCGCTCCATCTCCCATATAACATAAAGTGACAGCTCCTCTATTAAAATATTTATCTCCAAAAGCCATACCAGCTCCAAGTGGAATTTGACCTCCTACAATTCCATGACCTCCGTGAAATCTATGTTCTTTCGAGAAAATATGCATAGATCCTCCTAAACCCATAGAGGTTCCTGTTGATTTCCCATACAACTCTGCCATAACTCGTTTTGGATCAACTCCCATTCCAATTGGCATTACATGATTTCTATAAGCAGTAATCATTCTGTCTTTTTCATGATCAATTACATGTAAAGCTCCTGCTAAGACTGCCTCTTGCCCGTTGTATAGATGTAGAAATCCTCTGACTTTTTGCTGAATGTAAACAGCAGCTAATTTATCTTCAAACTTTCTCCAAAACAGCATGTCCTCATACCATTTCAAATAAGTTTCCTTCGTTATTTCTTTCATTTAATAAATTCTATTTTATAATTCTTACTTATACTTCGAATTATTTATTTTTTTGTAAAGTTAATGTATCTAATTAATAGATTATAAATAAAATTAAAAATATTGATTTACTTAAAATTATATGTAAAAGAGAATCTCAGCGTGTTTTCTAACGGACTTATCACATTAGAGGTAGACAAAAGATAAGATAAATCTAAATTAATATCCTCTAATTTAAAACCAGTTCCAAACGTTACATACTTTCTAGCCCCCTTGTTTTCATTTTCTCCAAAATAACCAATTCTAAGAGCAAAAGAATCATCATAAGTGTATTCAAGACCCAAAGCAAGAGTTATTTCCTTTAATTCTTCGCTAAAACCATCTGGCGCATCTCCAAATGATTTAAATAAACCGGATAAAAAATTTACATCGGCCTGATTGTAACCAATTATTTGATTATTGGAGTTTAATATTGGGATACTAGGAGAAGGGACTAAAAGTTTATTAAACTCAAGATTTATTGAAAGTTTATTAGACGAATCAAAAATAAAATCAAATGCAGAACCTAGCTTTAAATTTGTAGGAATAAAATTTTCCTTACCGAGTTCTTCATATTTCATTTTGGGCCCTAAATTGGAAATGTTAAATCCAAATCTCCATAATCCATTAAAATTTTCATAAGCTCTTTCTTCAGATTGATAAAATCCTGAAATATCAACTGCAAATGAGTTTGCAGAGCTTGAATCTGAGCTGACGCTTTGTAATTTTACGTCTGACATTAAAAACCTTCCAGTTACACCCATTGAAAAATAGTCACTCAATTTTAATATATATGAAGCATCTAAAGTAAACTCATTTGGATTTTCTAAATAAGGAATATCCTGAGGGTTTTGAAGAATATCAATATCTCCTAAACTAAAATATTTAAAACTAGTTGACCAAGAACTTCTATCGTCAATGATATTGTAGTAGTTAATATTTGCTAAAAAAACATCACTAACTAATTTACTTAAGTAAGGTGTGTAACTAACCCCGACCCCAGACTTATTATCTAAAAAAACATATTTAGCAGGATTCCAATGCTGAGAAAAAGCATCAGGAGATGTTGCGACACCTTGTTCACCAAGTCCTGAAGCTCTTGCATCGGCAGAAATCATCAAGAATGGCACGGCTGTTGTAATAACCCTTCTATCCTGTGAGTACAGGTTTGAATTAAATAAAATTACTAAAATAAAAATACTGTAACCCTTGAAATTGTGCATACAATACAAATATAAATAATGATTATTAATGAATAATTATTTTTTTAAACAATTTACTATCTTGCACAAAAAAGTATATCATATGAAATTTAACATAGTCTTAAAATCTTTTTTACTTTTTATTCTTATTTCAATAATAGGTTGTAATAACAATCCTTTTAAAAATAACAGAAATATCTCTAACGCAACTGGATGGAAAATCAGCACTAAAGACGGTGGATACAAAAACAATAAATCATTTAAAGGTCAGCAAACTGGCCCTGGATTAGTTTTTGTTGAAGGAGGAACATTTACAAAAGGTAATGTAAAAGACAACGTAATGCACGATTGGAACAATAGTCCAACTCAACAATATGTAAGATCCTTTTTTATTGATGAAACTGAAGTTACAAATTCAATGTATGTTGAATATTTATTTTGGATGAATAAAGTTTTTGCAAAAGATTACCCTAATATATATAAAGCTGCTCTTCCGGACACCTTAGTATGGAGAAATCCACTTGGTTTCAATGAAGATATGGTAAATAATTATTTAAGACATCCAGCATTTGAAAATCATCCTGTAGTTGGTGTAAGTTGGAAACAAGCTACTAATTTTGCTAAATGGAGAACAGATAGAGTTAATGAAAGAATTTTAGTTGAAAATGGCTATCTAAGACCTGAATCAATACATCCTGATAGTTTAGCTAATGGATATTCTTTTAATACCAAAGCTTATTTTTTAAACCCTGGGGAATCTTTTGGAGGAAAAATATATGAAATGGCTGACAGTAAACAGACTGAAACCAATGAAAATGGAGAAACAGTTTATAATAATGTCAAAAGAGAAAGTGGATTATTACTTCCTGAGTATAGACTTCCAACCGAAACAGAGTGGGAATATGCTGCCCTCGCTTTAAGTGAAATTTCAGAAATGAATTTATACCGAGGAAAAAAGAAATTTCCATGGAGTGGAGAGTATACTAGATCTGGTAAGAGAAAAAATCAAGGTGATCAACTAGCAAATTTTAAATTATCAGACGGTGATTACGGAGGTATTGCAGGTTGGTCCGAATCAGGTTCTGGAATCACATCATCAGTTAAATCATATCCTGCAAATGATTTTGGAATTTATGGGATGGCTGGAAATGTTGCAGAATGGGTTGCTGACGTATATAGACCTATAATTGACGAAGAAATGAATGACATTAGTTATTACAGAGGAAATCAATATTTTAATCCAAGTATTGGAGAAGATGGGAAAGTATTAATTACAAAAAATACAGATTCAATCTCTACACAAAATTTACCTGGATCGATACAATATGGAGATTCTAATTCAGTTGATTTAAGAAATTTTAATGATGGTGACTTAAAATCAACAAGAGAGTTTCTTAGTTCATCAGGAATATCCCAAATGTATAATTCTCCTGATTTAAATGATCCTAACAGCGAAAGTACAACGCTAATTAGTGATAAAGCAAGAGTTTACAAAGGTGGTTCTTGGTTGGACAGAGCTTATTACCTTGATCCTGCACAAAGAAGATATCAGCTAGAATCTATGACTTCAAACTTTATTGGATTTAGATGTGCAATGTCATATTTAGGTGAAGTAAGAAATACTAAAAAATCAAGAAAAAGATAAAATAAATACTCATACCTTTTCTTTTGTATTTTATTATATTTAACTGATGCTTACGTCAGAACTTTATAAATATTTTAAAGAATCAAGTTCAGTTTCTACTGACACTAGATTAATTAAAAAAGGTTCAATCTTTTTTGCTTTAAAAGGAGAAAATTTCGATGGAAACAAATTTGCTGAAGAAGCAATCAATAACGGAGCAAGTTATGCTATTATTGATGATCACTCATTAAACAATCCAAAATTTATTAAAGTCAAAAATGCATTAAAATCTTTACAGGATTTATCTAACTTTCACAGATCTAAATTTTTAAAAACTAAAATAATTGCTCTAACAGGAAGTAATGGTAAAACCACTACCAAAGAATTAATAAGTGAAGTATTAAAAAAGAAATACAGAATCATTTCAACAATTGGAAATTTAAACAACCACATTGGAGTTCCGCTAACATTATTAAGAATTAAGTCTGATACAGAAATTGCTATTGTTGAAATGGGAGCAAATCATCTCAACGAAATTAAATTTCTAACAGAGTTAATAAATCCAGATTTTGGATTAATAACTAATTTTGGCAAAGCCCATTTAGAAGGATTTGGTAGTATTGAAGGAGTAATAAAAGGGAAAAGCGAGTTATTTGATTTTCTAATTAACAACAATAAAAAAGCATTTATAAATAATGATGATCCCGTACAAAATCAATTTGTTGGCAATAAAATAAGTTTTAGTAGTGAAGGTAAATCAAATTACATATTCAAAGAAGTTAAAGAAACTGATTATGCTGGTCTCAATTATAAAAACTTTGTAGTAGATTCAAAACTTACAGGAAATTATAATTACCTCAATATAGCATTTGCTACATCGATAGGACTTTATTTCAATATTTCAATAGAAAAAATAAAAGAAGCAATATCTAATTATACACCTTCAAACAACAGGTCTCAAATAATAGAAAAAAACAATAAATCAATCATACTTGACGCTTATAACGCTAATCCTAGTAGTATGATTTCTGCTCTAAATTCTTTAATTAAAAAACAGGGAAAGAAATCAATTATTTTAGGAGATATGTTTGAACTAGGAAATCAATCTGAAAAAGAACACCATGATTTGATTGATTTTTGCGTAAAAAATAATTTTGAAAATATTTTTCTAATCGGAAATGAATTTTTTAAACAAAAAGACAAATTTCAAATTCCTTTTTTTTATAAAACTAAGGATGAATTAAATAATCATATTAAAAAGTTTCCAATTACTTCAAAATATGTTCTTATTAAAGGCTCAAGAGGAATGAAAATGGAAGACTTAGTAAATTATATTTGATAATAATGAAGAAAACAATTTTATTTTTTTTTATTTCTGTACTCATAGGGTGTAATAACCCAGTTCCGTGGAAAAATTATGATGAATCTATTGAAATTGAGAAAAGCAAAAGTCATTCCAACAAAAGAATGCAATTCAAACTAATTCAATCTAAATATGAATTTAAAAATGATTGGTTTAAGAACATAAATAAAGAGTTAAATCAGTTTAGTGAAAAAGAATACAATTTTCTTAAACCATTGGTAATTGAAAAAAGTATTCCTGAAATTCAAACAAGTATATTAGATGGAAAACTTACATATGAAAAATTGGTATTGTTCTATTTATACAGAATAAAATCTATTGAGTATGATAAAAATCAGTATTTAAATTCAATCATAAGTATTAATCAGAATATAGTAAAAGAGGCTAGAGAAAAAGATAAAAGAAAACCTGAATCCATTTACTCGCTACATGGTATTCCGGTTCTTTTAAAGGACAATATAAATTTTGAAGGTTTAGCAACTACAGCAGGATCATATGCTTTAAATAACAATACATCTAAAAATGCTTTTGTTGTAGACAAATTGAAAGAAAATGGAGCTCTAATACTTGGTAAAACTAACCTTAGTGAATGGGCATACTATTTCTGTAATAACTGTCCTTCGGGTTACAGTGCTTTAGGTGGACAAACTCTAAATCCTTACGGTAGAAAGATATTTGATTCTGGCGGATCAAGTTCAGGAAGCGGAGTTGCTATTTCTGCAAATTTTTCTAGTGTTTCACTAGGTTCTGAAACTTCAGGGTCTATACTATCTCCATCATCAGCAAGTTCAATTGTAGGTCTAAAACCAACTGTTGGTATTGTAAGTCGGTCAGGAATAGTACCAATATCTTCCACGCTAGATACGTCTGGTCCTATGACAAAAAACGTAATTGACAATGCTATAGTTTTAAAAGCTATTTCAAGCTATGATCAAAATGATTCTATGTCAGTAAATAGTAAAGACATTGATTTAGAATCCATATTGGATTCCTCTTTGAAAGGAAAACGATTTGGAGTATTCAATGAGTTTTTAAATGATTCCCTTTATTCGAATGCAATTAACAAAATTGAAAAACTTGGTGGAATAATTATAAAATTCAATCCGCCCCAAATTAATTTTAATGGTTTTAGGAAGATTCTTGACTATGACATGAAAAATGATCTTCCCATATATTTTAAAAACAATAATATTTCTTTTAAAAGTATAAAAGATATTGTTGAATTTAATAAAAAAGACTCATTGAATAGAGCACCATACGGACAAGGAATTTTTAAATCTATTATTAGTGATTCTACTAAATTTAATGAAATATCCTCAATCAAAACCAGAATTAAAACCGAGGGAAAGAAATATTTTAATACAGCAATTAAAAAACATAAATTGGATGCTATTATTTCTATAAATAATTACCACGCAGGTTACGCCGCCGGAGCCTATTATCCCTGCCTTACTATTCCAATGGGTTATAATAAAAATGGTAAACCTTTTAACTTAACATTTATTTCAAAATCTTATACTGAAAACAAACTTTTACAGATCGGATATGCTTTTGAAAAAGAAACCAGATTAAGAGTTAAGCCATTTTAATTAAATCTCTGATAATAAGTAGAATAGCTGAGTTTCAAAGGAGATCTAATTTCAAATAATTCTAAATCAGAACTAGCCTTAAAATTAAATTTAGATTCTTTATCAATTTTAATAAAAGTACCCTCATTTAGGTTTTTATTTTCATGCAAAAGATTTCCTTGTTTTATAAAAAAAGAATAAATCTTCTTAGAATCTAAATTAATTTCATGAAGCCCATCATCATATTTAATTTCATAAATTTCTATTCCTTCTGAATCCATTTGAAAAGGAGAATCATTCCCTTTGATAGTTGTAATACTTATTTTTTCTTTTTTTAATACTGGAAAAGAAGCATGTTTATAATCACTATAAGTTGCAGGTTGTGTAATTGTTTTGGAAATATTTGGGTCAAACCAAATTTGAAACATTCGAGAATTATCTAAAATTTCTTCTGCATGAGATATTCCATTTCCAGATCTAATAATCTGAGCATCTCCTTTTTTTAATTCAATCCATTTGTTCTGTTGTGAATCAAAATGTTTTATACTTCCCTCAATAACAAAACTACATATCTCAAATCCTTGATGAGGATGTAAACCTATTGTGCTTCTAAATGAGGGAGTCCATGCATCTGCCCAATAAAATAAATTTGAATATGGCTTTAATTCTCCACCATCTTGAGGGAATCCAATGGGTTTTTTTTCCAAAATCTCACCATTATTAAAATTTCCTGAAGCCTGGTCTTGCTTACTAAAAATTAAAACTGACATATTAAATTTTTTTACATCTACAATATTACTAAAATTGGTTGTATAAATTAACTTGTTACCTTTAAGTAACTATTAAATTCTAGAAACTTTTAGATTACTAAAACAGTATTATGAAAGTAACTAATATTTATTTTTATTTGTTGTTTTTTAAATAATCTAATGCTAGAGTTGTCATTGATTTTAATCCTGTAATCATAGCTGAATCGTCAACATAAAAATCAGGTGTATGATGAGGAGCCGCCTTAAGAGGATCTGTACCTTTTTTAGCTCCACCAATAAAGAAATAAATTCCCGGAATTTTTTCTTGAAAAAAAGAAAAATCTTCTGCACCAGTAATAGCATTCATTGAATTAACATTTTCAGAGCCATTTATTCTTTTAAGGGATGGTAACATTTGTTCATACAAATCTGGATCATTATATGTTATAGGATAAGTAACTTGATATGTTATTTTTGCTTTAGCATTATTAGCTTCAGCAATATTTTTAACAATTTCTTCAAGCCTTTGTAATAAAACTTCCTTCATTTTATTATCAAGTGTTCTTATAGTTCCTAACATATACAAACTTTCGGGAATAATATTGCTTCTTACTCCTCCATGAATACTTCCAATGGTAACAACGGCAGCAGCTTCAGTTAAAGGCATGTTTCTACTTACAATAGTTTGTATGGAGTTTATCATTTGAGATGCAGTAACAATTGGATCTACACCTGTCCAAGGTGTTGACCCATGAGTTTGAACACCTTCAATATCTATTCTAAATTCATTTACTGCAGCCATTATACCTTTAGGTCTAACGTAAACCTGTCCAGCGCTAATTTGAGACCAAATATGAAGACCAAAGATTGCATCAACATCAGGATTTTTTAAAACACCCTCCTTAACCATTAACTCAGCTCCCCCTTCCTCCCCAGCCGGAGCTCCTTCTTCAGCAGGTTGAAAAATAAATTTCACAGAACCAGGGATTTGATCTTTTATTTCATAAAGAACTTTTGCCACACCTAATAATATTGCAGTATGAGTATCGTGACCACATGCATGCATTACTGGAACAGTATCTCCGTTATATTCTCCTGTCATTTTTGAAGCCCAAGTTAAATCAGCTCTTTCTTTGACTGGTAATCCATCGATATCTGCTCTTAATGCAACAACTGGACCTGGTTTTCCTCCCTTAAGTAACGCTACTACACCCGTTTTAGCTATGCCCGTTTGTGGATTAAGACCAATTTTTCTTAATTCTTCAGCTATCCTTTCAGATGTTTTAAATTCTCTGTTACTGAGCTCTGCATTTTCATGAAACCAGTGTCTCAGTTCAATGACTTGATTTTCATAGCTAGAGATTAGATCAGAAATTTTTTTATCAAATTTTTGAGAAAAAGAAAAAAAAGAAACAAACAGTAATAAAAGAGACAAATAATTTTTCATAAAATTATAGTAGGTTTAAATTAGATTGAAATTTTTTACAAGCATTTAAAAATGATTCATTTAGGTCATTATTTAATATTCCTTTGTTGGAAGAAAAATTTGAAGAAAAATTTGGAAGGGAAAACATAGGAACATCGAACTTATGATTAAATGAAATACGACTGTGAGCAGTTTCTAAAACAGAGAGTGCACCTCTTTCACCATCAGATGTAGATAAAAGCAACATAGGTTTATCCCACCAAACTATTTTGCCAATTCTAGAAATCCAGTCAAATATATTTTTAAAAGCAGCTGTATATGATCCATTATGCTCAGCGAATGAAATTATTATTGCATCTGAACAATTTAATATTTCATAAAACTTTGTTGCTTTTTCAGGTATTCCAAAGTTTAATTCTTTGTCCTCACTAAATATTGGCATCTCAAAATCATTTAAATCTAAAATAATTATTTCAGTATTATTAAATTGAGTGGATGCGTATATAGAGAATTGCTTATTAATCGATTTTTTAGAGGAGCTTGCTCCAAATACCACAATTTTTTTCATAAATAGTGGGTCATACTGGATTCGAACCAGTGACTTCTACCCTGTCAAGGTAACACTCTGAACCAACTGAGTTAATGACCCTATTGAGGTGCTAAATTTATAAATTAAAATTTATATTTAGCTTATTAATTAAACTGAATTTTGAAATCGTTACATTTTAAAAATAGCATTTGGTTTATTTTTTATATTCGTAATATGAAGCGAAAAGAAAAAATGATTAGATTTTGGATTGATATTGTATTTAAAATTATTGTATTTATTGCTGCTGTAATTGCTATGAAGTTAATCTTCTTTAAATCATAAACAATACTTATTTTTTATTAAATACAACTGGGAACGAATAACGAATCGCTACAGGGTAATCATTTTTTAAAGCAGGTTCTAAAGAAGGTATTTTTTTAATCACCTTTTCAGCTTGAACTCTATAATCTTCAGGACCAAAAGAGTTTATTTCAAAAATATTTCCGTCATTTTCAATAATCAGATCTAAAAAAACAATTACCTGATTACTACCATCATTATGAGTTTTCGGATACTTTAAATGTTTTTTCACATAAAACTGCATGTTTTCTTTAAAAAGGGTAATAGAAGTTTCTGGTGTAACATCTTTAGCTTTAGGAAATAATGGAGCCCAATCTATATTCTCTAAACTAAACACATCATTAGGATCAAAATTTTGTGTTTCATTTCTGTAGGTAACCGGGATTCTTATTGGAAAAGGCTTAACAACTCCATCAACTTTTCCTGGTTTAAAGACAGGAAGTTCATTAAATATTTTCATTGCTGCTTGTTCAAATATCGAATTAGCTGTATTTAAAGCATCAGCGTCATTAAATTCAACACCAACTATTGAAGATTTAGCAAACAGTTTATCAACTTTCCCATTAACATCTATCTCAAAAAAAACATTAACAACAGATTGTAAACCTAATTCTTTAGCTGTTTCGGGAAAAATAAAATATTTTTCAATATGCTCAGCTATAGTTTCATTAAAACAAATACTTTGATTCTTTACGGGAACTAATTTACATATTGGAAATACAGGATATTCTTTAACAACTGGATTATTTTCTTGAGATTGCAGAAAAGAAAAAAAGCAAATAAAAAAAAACGAAAGTAATTTGTTGTACATAAAATATATTTAAATAATGTTTGTTAAAAAAGCTAAAGTACAATTTAGATAACTTTTTATTACTTTAGTAATGTAATAAAATATTAGTGATATGAAATTTTATAAATATATATTGCCTTTCTTTTTAATAGCATTATTGGGTTCTTGTGAAAATATGGATCAAGAAATGTCTGATGACGAATTAATTCAAGCTATTATTAGTTCAGAAAATCGAATCTCAGTAACAAAAAATGATCTTCCAAAAACAGCAATATCTACTCTGAACTTTAAAATGGATAATGATGTGATTCGTTATGCAGAACTAGCACCAGAGCTAGGGTTTGAAATTGAAATGAAAAGTTGGGAATTTTTTGATTTTGAGTTAGATTATGAAAGAAATGATAATAAATATTTTACAACAGAGGGAAGAGAATTAGAATCTAATAAAGAAAACAAAGACAGTTGGGGTGACAAAAAAAATAAAGATAGTAAGAAAAAAAGAGGGCCTTGCTTTAAATTTGTATACCCAATATCATATACAATGGGGGATAACTCTGTGATTACGGGAGATAACAGAAAAGAAATTCACAATCAGATAAAAATCTATTTTGAAATAAATGGTAAAACAAAAGAAAATAAACCTAGTTTAAACTTTCCTATACAAATTTTAACGCTGGACGATAATAAACAAGTTTTGACTAAAGATATTTTATCTCTTGAAGATTTAAAAGCTTTATGGAAGATATGTAAAGGTGACAAAAAAGAAGATGGAGATAAAAAGAATGATTAATAGTACTTTTTCATAGGTTATACATTTATAATATAATTATTATTTCTAACCTTTCTCAACCTTTCTTTCCATTGATTATAGTTTTCTTTAGGCAAATCTGGAATAGTGTCTAATGATTTTTTTAATAAATTAAATACTTCATTTTCTTTTTCAGTTAAATTAATAGTCGAAATAGGTCTCTTTTCATAAATATCCTCGGAATATTTAAAAAATTCACCTTTTTTGTACAGCTTATAATCCTTACTTTGAGCAAAAATTCCTCTATCGAGTCCTCTTGTTGACCACATTGGATTATAATAAGTTACTAAAACGTCTCTTTCCAAATAACTATCATCTAACAAAAGTGGAATTAAACTTTTTCCATAAGATTCATAATTTTTAACATTAAGAATGTCTTCAAAAGTTGCATAAAAATCCGTGAGATCTATTAATGCATCGCTAACTCTGTAATCGTTAATTTTAGTATTCCAATTAATTATCAAAGGAACGTTTGAAGCATGTTTAATTGTTCTTCCTTTTGAACCTTGTATCTCGTATCCGTTATTTAAGGTTGTCACTTTTGTGTCTGTTCCGTTATCTCCCAAAAAAATCAAAATTGTATTTTTATCTAAATTGTTTTTTGTTAATGCGTCTGAAATTTCACCAATAACCTTGTCCATGTACGTAACCATTTCTGAAAAATATTTTGGATTATTGCCAATATTTCTTTTGCTTAGGTCATTCCAATCTTCAGAATCAGGCGTAGGACGAAAAGGATCATGAACTAATGCCATTGGATAATAAACAAAAAAAGGAGTGTTCTTATTTCGTTCAATGTAATCTACTATAAAATTTGAAAAGATATTGGGTCCATAATCATCAATAGTAGTTTCTATTTTTTTTCCATTTTGAAAAATATTTGGTTTTGCAAATCTATCACCTCTTTCTCTTAACCACCATAAACAATATTCATCAAAACCAAAATGATATGGTCTATTTAAGTCCTGATTGTTTTCTAAATCATATTGAACTCCATTTAACTGCCACTTACCAACGACAGTTGTCTTATAACCATTTTCCTGAAATAAATTCCCAAATGTTTTCTGATTAGGGTTTAAATATGTAAAGTATTCATAATTAATATAGTTTGGTTTCCCAGTCATAATTTTAACTCTTGTTGGAGTGCAAAGTGGCTGAGAATAAGCATTGGTAAAATTAATACCATTTCTAGCTAGAGAATCTATAACAGGTGTGTTATAATCATCTGTACCATTAATTCCAAGTGCTTCAAATCCAATGTCATCTGCCATTATAAGAACAACATTTGGTTTTGATGAAACTTTTTTTGATGGATTATTGCCACAACTTAAAACTAGTGTAGAAATAAAAACAAGAGATAAAATTTTCATATTTTTGACACTTATTTCATCACAATTTATGGAACATTTTTCAAAGTCTGAAATAAATGCAATGGAAAGAATTTTTAGACTTAACCTTATTAATAGTTGTACTGGATATAAGTCTGCTAATTTAATTGGAACTTCATCTAATGAGGGAATACTGAATTTAGCTGTTTTCAGTTCTATCACTCATTTAGGAAGTGATCCTTCTTTATTAAGTTTTATTGTTCGTCCAACAATTGTTCCAAGAGATACTTATAGAAATATAATATCTAATCATTATTTTACCGTCAATCATATTCATGTAGATGATATTGAAGAAGCTCATCATACTTCTGCAAGATATCCATATAAAATTTCAGAATTTGATGTAACTAAATTTGAGACTGAATATTTGAATAATTTTCCTGCTCCTTATGTTAAAAGTTCCAAAATTAAATTAGGATGTAAGTATTTAAATAAATATGAAATCAAAGAGAATGAAACAATATTAATAGTAGCCGAAATAAATGATATTTATTTTGAAAAAAATATTCTAAATGATGATGGATATTTACAATTAGATAAAGCTGAAACGGTTGCTATAAATGGATTAGATGGGTATGCCCTACCTACTCTTTTAAATAGATTTAAGTATGCTAAGCCAAAGAAATGAATGAGTTTATAAATAAAGACATTTTAAATTATGTGGAGCTTAATTCACAGCAAGAGCCTACTTTATTAAAAGAATTAAATAAAGAAACTAATCTAAAAATTCTTAATCCTAGAATGTTATGTAGCAGTTATCAAGGAAGAGTTTTATCTATTATTTCAAAAATTATAA
>ENA-ORDA01000403-ORDA01000403.1-marine-metagenome-genome-assembly--contig:-NODE-403-length-44548-cov-5.952958_pt1 | contig 44548 bp, 36 predicted proteins | sample MGYA00237778_ERZ508506 | MGnify/ENA primary metagenome ERZ508506 (study PRJEB26177, sample SAMN06267891) | marine metagenome | isolation source: Monterey Bay, California, USA | place: Pacific...
TCGAAAAAATCAAAAACTGACATGAATTATAAAAAACTAGGCAATACTGATCTTGATGTAAGTACAATTTGTCTCGGGACAATGACATGGGGTGAACAAACCGATGTGCCCGAATCTGCGGATTGGTACAACTCAAACTACATCATCGCTTGGGGATCAAATGTACCCCAGACGCGTACTCCTGATGCGCATTTTCTGACCGAAGTCAGATACAAGGGCGCTAAAACAGTCGCGATCACACCCGATTATTCTGAAGTCGCAAAACTGACCGATCTTTGGCTAAACCCTAAACAAGGTACTGATGCTGCGTTAGCAATGGCATTTGGACATGTCATTCTGAAAGAATTTCATCTTGAAAATCCAAGCGAATATTTCACCGACTACGTTCGTAGATACTCCGATATGCCAATGCTCGTCAAGTTAGAGGCATTCGAGCAAGGTTATCGTCCAGGTCAGTTTTTACGTGCTAGCGATTTAGCTGAAAACCTAGGACAGGATGATAACCCTGAATGGAAAACGATAGCTTATGACGAGCTTTCTGATTCGCTAGTTTCACCACAAGGGTCTATTGGGTATCGCTGGGGTGGAAGTAAAAAATGGAACATCGAAAACCGAGAAGGACGCGATGGACGCGAAACAATGTTGCAACTATCGCTTATCGACGGTGAAGAAAACACGTCTTCTGTTGGCTTTCCAAACTTCGCGAACGAGGAACACGATCACTGGGCACACCAGGAAGGTGAAAGCGTATTGTATCGGAATGTCCCGATGCGAGAAATTCAACTCGGCGACGGCACTGCGGTAAAAGTCGCAACCGTTTACGATCTGATGATGGCAAGTTATAGCATTGATCGTGGTCTGGGAGGCGAAAATGTCGCCAACGATTTTAACGATGATACGGTAACCAACACGCCAGCTTGGCAGGAAAAAATTACCGGAGTGACCCGCGATCACGTGATTCGTGTCGCAAGAGAGTTCGCCGATACCGCAGACAAAACCCATGGCAGATCAATGATCATCGTAGGTGCAGCGATGAATCACTGGTACCACATGGATATGAACTATCGCGGACTTATCAACATGCTCATGATGTGTGGCTGCGTGGGCCAAACTGGGGGCGGATGGGCACACTATGTAGGTCAGGAAAAACTTCGACCTCAAACTGGTTGGCAACCGCTCGCGTTTGGTCTGGACTGGAACAGACCTCCACGTCAAATGAATTCTACGTCCTTCTTTTATAATCACAGTTCCCAGTGGCGGCACGAAAAAGTCAACATACACGATGTGCTTTCTCCACTTGCCGACAAGGACAGTTATCCCGAACACATGCTCGACTACAACATCAAAGCCGAGCGCATGGGCTGGCTTCCCAGCGCCCCTCAATTGAACAAAAACCCAATTGAAATTGCAAAAGAAGCCGCTGCCGCCGGGATTGATCCTAGGGAATATGTAGTCGACAGGCTTAAGCAAGGTGATTTGAGCTTTGCCTGTGAGTCACCGGACGACCCAGTAAACTTTCCAAGAAACATGTTTATCTGGCGCTCAAACCTAATGGGTTCATCCGGTAAGGGTCACGAGTATATGTTGAAGTACCTGTTAGGTACCAACAACGGCGTGATGAATGATGACAATGGGGCTTGCGACGGGATAATCCCAGAGGAAGTAAATTGGGTTGATGAAGGAGCACAAGGCAAACTAGATCTACTCACCACGTTGGACTTCAGAATGTCCTCTACATGTTTGTACTCTGACATTGTGTTGCCAACTGCCTGTTGGTACGAGAAAGATGATCTTAATACATCCGACATGCACCCATTTATTCATCCGTTGTCTAAAGCAACGGATCCAGCGTGGGAAGCCCGTTCAGACTGGGATATCTATAAGGGAATCGCTAAGAAGTTTTCTGAAATAGCCGAGGGAAACCTTGGCGTGGAGCAAGACATTGTCACGATCCCTATCTTACACGACACACCGGGCGAACTTGCACAACCATTTGATGTGAAAGACTGGAAACATGGTGAATGTGAACTGATCCCGGGTAAAACAGCGCCAAACATTGCCGTCGTTGAACGGGATTATCCAAACACCTACAAACGATTTACGTCGCTTGGCCCAGCACTCGAGAAACTCGGAAATGGTGGCAAAGGCATTAGTTGGAATACAGACGAAGAGATCGAGCTTCTTAAACAACTTAACTATACGGTGACCGAACCAGGCACAAGCGAGAACAGGCCGAAGATCGAAACGGCAATTGACGCAGCGGAGGTAATACTCACACTCGCACCGGAGACCAACGGCAACGTAGCAGTCAAGGCCTGGGATGCGCTTGGCCAAGTCACCGGATTGGACCACACTCATCTGGCGAAACCAAAGCAGGATGAAAAGATTCGGTTTAGAGATTTACAAAGCCAGCCCAGAAAAATCATCTCATCACCAACATGGTCAGGACTTGAAGACGAACACGTGAGTTACAACGCTGGCTATACCAACGTGCATGAATACATCCCGTGGAGAACGATCACCGGACGGCAACAGTTTTATCAGGACCACAAATGGATGCAGGCTTTCGGCGAACAGCTTATTGGCTATCGACCTCCCATCAAAACTCGGGCTGTTGAGTTAATGAAAGACCACCAGTCAAACGGAAACAAAGAGATTGTTCTCAACTTTATTACACCTCACCAGAAATGGGGAATTCACAGCACTTATTCCGACAACTTATTAATGCTAACGCTATCACGAGGAGGACCCATCGTCTGGCTAAGTGAGGGAGATGCAAAATCTGTCGGCATCGTTGACAACGACTGGATAGACGTCTTTAACGCTAACGGCGCGATCGCCTGTAGGGCAGTCGTTAGCCAGCGGGTCAAGACCGGCATGGTCATGATGTACCACGCGCAGGAGAGAATAGTTAACACACCAGGATCTAAACTGACCGGTACTCGAGGAGGACACCACAATTCAGTTACCCGTGTCGTGATGAAACCTACGCATATGATAGGTGGTTACGCGCAACAATCATGGGGGTTCAATTATTACGGCACTGTTGGCTGCAACAGAGATGAGATGGTTGTCATTCGAAAGATGAGTGAAGTTGAATGGCTAGAAGGTTCAGATACGGATGATCTGCCACAAGCCTTGCCACAAGATATTTAAGGAGCAATACAATGAAAATAAGATCTCAAATCGGCATGGTTCTGAACCTCGATAAATGTATCGGTTGTCACACCTGTTCTATTACCTGCAAAAACGTTTGGACGTCTCGCGAGGGAATGGAGTACGCCTGGTTCAACAATGTAGAGTCCAAACCCGGAGTAGGTTACCCCAATAACTGGGAAGACCAAGATAAATGGAATGGTGGTTGGACGAGAAAAGAGAGCGGAAAAATAGAACCAAAAATCGGCAGTAAAATGAAGGTACTAAGCAAAATCTTTGCCAACCCTGATCTGCCAGAAATGGACGATTATTATGAGCCATTCGATTTTGACTACCAGCACCTGCACACCGCACCTCAGGGCAAACATCAGCCAACCGCTCGACCTAGATCTCTCGTTAGTGGCAAGCGTATGGAAAAGATAGAAACCGGTCCCAACTGGGAAGAGATAATGGGCGGTGAATTCGAAAAGCGTAGCGCCGACAAAAACTTCGAGGAAGTCGAAAAGCAAATGTACGGCGAGTATGAAAACAGCTTTATGATGTACTTGCCACGTTTGTGTGAACACTGCCTTAATCCTGCGTGTGTTGCATCTTGCCCCAGCGGTGCTATTTACAAGCGCGATGAAGACGGAATAGTACTTATCGACCAAGACAAATGTCGAGGCTGGCGCATGTGTGTTAGCGGTTGTCCTTATAAAAAGATTTACTTCAATTGGAAAAGCGGAAAATCTGAGAAGTGCATTTTTTGTTATCCCCGTATAGAGGCCGGTCAACCGACCGTTTGCTCTGAAACGTGTGTAGGCCGCATTCGGTACCTTGGTGTTCTGCTATACGATGCTGACAGAATCGAAGAGGTCGCTTCCTCCGAAAAAGAAACAGACTTATATGAAAATCAGCTTTCAGTCTTTCTAGACCCTCACGACCCAGACGTCATCGCACAAGCAAGAAAAGATGGTATCTCGGATTCAGTTATTGAGTCTGCCCAACAATCCCCAGTTTACAAAATGGCAGTCGACTGGAAGCTGGCTTTGCCGCTGCATCCTGAATATCGCACGATGCCTATGGTCTGGTACGTGCCTCCCCTATCACCTATCCAAGGCGCAGCGGATGCCGGTGCTATAGGCATGAGTGGGGTAATCCCCGATGTCGATTCGCTCCGCATCCCAATCAAATATCTGGCAAATATGCTGACCGCCGGAGACGAAGCACCTGTGAGACTGGCACTTAAACGACTCTTATCAATGCGAGCTTACAAAAGATCGCAAAATGTTGAGGGAGAAGAGGACCTTAAAGTACTCGAGGATGTTGGTTTAACAAAGCTACAAGCAGAGGAAATGTATCGCTACCTTGCGATTGCAAACTATGAGGATAGATTTGTTATACCTCCGGCTCACAGAGAGGAAGCAGTTAAATATGCGCAGCATGAGTCTGACGGCTGCGGATTCAGTTTCGGCAATGGTTGCAGCAACGGTAACAGCGACGTAAATATCTTCGGGGCGAAAAAGACCAACCGCAAAGACATCATTAAAACTGTACAAATCTGGGAGAACTAGGAATGGATATCCTTAAAGTAATTGCATGCTTATTGGACTACCCCAGGCAGGAAATTAAAGACAATCTTGGAGAAATGGCGCTGATCATTAGCGAGGCAAAAGAAATCTCGCCTGATCACAGGGCCGCGTTACTTGATACGCTGCGGCAAATTTATGATGGTGAGCTGATGGATTCCGAGGAACGTTATACGGGTCTGTTTGAGCAGGGACGCTCCCTTTCTCTACATCTTTTCGAGCACGTGCACGGTGAATCGCGTGACAGAGGTCAAGCAATGGTTGATCTAATGGCTGAATATTCAGCCAATGGCTTTGAAATTGATTCACGTGAATTGCCAGACTTCATTCCTATGTTTCTCGAATATTTGTCTTACCAACCCGACTTAAAAGCCCGCGAATGGTTGGCTGATGTTAGCCACATACTCGCCCTACTCGGCGCAAGGCTGGTCGAGAGAGAAAGTCTCCATGCAAATCTGTTTTCATCACTTCTCCTCATCGCAGGAAATGAAAAAATGATGTCAGAGAGCATGGCCACAGCGAGAGAAGAGACACCGGACAATACGCCAGAAGCATTGGATAAGGAATGGGAGGAAATCGCCGTTACTTTTGGCGCCGAGGATACTGCCGCTGGACCGGAGGCCCGCAGCAATCGTTACGATGACCCGGCTAAGCACAATGTTGCAACCCAACCATTACGCTGGGTTGAACCACTCACAGAATCTCAGCTTCAGGCCGTAGGAGAACAACAATGAATATGCCTTTAGATCTTCTTCTCTTTGGCCTTTATCCCTACGTTGCGCTTGTGGTTTGTGTCGCAGCTTGCATCATCAGGTTCGATCGAGAGCAATATTCCTGGAAAGCAGGTTCAAGCCAGCTGCTAAGGGGTAAAGGGATGGTTGCCGCAAGCAACTTGTTCCATATTGGTATTATTTTCGTCTTAACCGGTCATATTGTGGGTCTGCTTACGCCTGAATGGATTTATCATTACGTGATAAGCACACCCAACAAACAACTTTTAGCGATGATATCAGGCGGCTTTTTCGGCGTGCTCTGTCTCATCGGCATGACCATGCTGCTGTATCGACGCATCACTGATGAAAGAGTTCGCGCCAACAGTAGCTTCAGTGACTTTTTCATTTTAATCATGCTCTATATTCAGCTATTACTTGGTTTAAGCACTATTTTCCTCTCAGCCGATCACCTTGACGGATCAGTCATGCTGCAGCTTGCAAATTGGGCTCAAAGCATCGTGATACTACGCCCAATCGAAGCGAGCAATGCGATAGCAGGTGTCCACTTTGTCTACAAGCTTCATGTATTTGTGGGCATCAGCATTATTCTCGTATTTCCATACACTCGTCTAGTCCACATCATCAGCGCGCCAATCTGGTATTTCGGCCGCAGCTATCAAATTGTTAGACAACGACATGTGTGAGGTACAAATTGAAAGATATACAAAAGACAACGGCAGGCAAGACTATCGCTCGATGGGCATCATTGACAGCATTGATTGCGACGCTCTGTTCGACGCAGCCATTATTCGCTGAAGAAACCATCGCTGATACAATTTCTGCAGGTGATACAAAACTTAACTTCAGACTAAGGTATGAAAACGTCAAGCAGGGCGCGCCGGCAAACAGCGCCGGCGATGCTCTTACGCTGCGCTCAAGGTTCACATATACGACAGTAAATATCAGTGGGCTTAATGCCCAGTTTGAAGCAGACAATGTCTCTGCATTTGATAGCGAAAGTTACAATAGCACGATCAACGGCGCCACCATTAATTCAGTCATTGCTGACCCAAAAGGCACAGAAATAAATCAGATCTGGTTGCAATATCAGAACTGGAACACAAAATTTAAATATGGGCGCCAGCGCATATTGCTTGATAATCAACGCTTTGTCGGTGGCGTCGGCTTCAGACAGAACGAGCAAACCTATGATGGCTTCTCAATCACTAACCGCGCACTAAAAGATACCGCGCTTTTTTACGCCCATATCAATAATGTAAACAGGATATTTGGGGGATACTCCGCTGTCGGCGATCACAACAGCAGGACGGACTTAGCTAATGCGAAATACACAGGCTGGGAAGCAGGCATTATTACTGCCTACGCGTATCTCATCGACAACAAGGATTTTGCTCGTTTTTCAACAGATACTTACGGAGTCAGATTTTCCGGGCGGCAAAAATCCGACGCGCTAGCCTTTGGTTACAACTTAGAGTTTGCCACTCAACAGGAAAGCAACAATAACACGCTCGCCTATTCCGCTAACTACTTCTTGATAGAAGGTTCTCTCGGAATTTCAGGTGTGAAGCTTGCCCTGGGTGTCGAGCAGTTGGGATCCGATAACGGCGTAGCCTCCTTCATTACGCCGCTCGCAACGTTACACAAATTTCAAGGCTGGTCTGATCAGTTCCTTGCAACGCCACCTGAAGGCGTTACGGACTTGTACTTTACAATCGGCGGGAAGCTTGGCAGCGCTAAACTACTGCTCGTGTTACATCAATTAAAGAGCTGTGTGGACAATGCGGCGGGGCAAGATGATCTAGGAAACGAGGTCGGCTTTGTAGCAGCGACAAAAATAGGACACTACGATTTGAGCCTCAAATATGCCGACTACAGTTCAGGAGACAGCTCCTATACAAAGGTCGATACAAAGAAGCTCTGGCTGACCGCTACAGCGAACTTCTAAAAGATTGATCTATCAAACGAACTGAAAAATGGAGACAGGTGCCCATATGCATTTTCTATTCTTCTCCAATGACACCCTCTCTTCGCGGGTCGACCCCTCCTTCCAAAGTGCCGCTTTTGTGACGCAAAACAATGCTCAATCCCGAGTTTTCGCCTCGGCTACCATCAACGGTAAAACCCATAGACTCAAGGTCAGAAATCAGCGCCTCTGAGCCCGTATTTGCTTCGACACGAACAACTTTTCCCCTTGCCACAACATTAGGTAGCGCTGCCGCCTGTTGGGGTGTTAATCCCCAGTCCAGCACGCCAATCAACGACTTAGCAACATATGCGATGATGTTGCTACCCCCCGGAGACCCTGTTGCCATCAGAAATTCTCCCTGATCGTCCAGCACAATTGTTGGCGTCATTGAAGAGCGTGGACGTTTGTCTGGTCCCGGAGCATTAGCGACAAGCTTGCCATTCACATCGTAAGGTTGTCGCGAAAAATCGGTAAGCTCGTTATTAAGGAACATACCACCAACCATCCTGGTAGAACCAAATACACTTTCTACCGTCGCGGTCATGGAAACAACATTACCCTCGGCATCCACGACAACAAAATGTGAAGTGCCAGGTGTGTCTTCGGATCTATCAATACCATAAAAGGTTTTCAGGCTAGAGTCATCAAACTGCCAAGGGTTACCGAAGCTCACAGCGGGTATCGCTTCTCCCCTATTGACCAAACTTGCTCGCAGATCGATATAGTCAGGGTTCATCATGCCACTCAAAGGCACTGGCACGTGGTCATTGTCAGCAACGTACTGGTCGCGGTCCGCATAAGCTAACCGTTGGGCATCTGCAAACAACGCCCAATTCTTTGAATCATTTGCTCCGTCCGCCGAAAAAGCATTCTTGACATCAAGCAATCCCATGATGTGTCCCACGGTTACCCATGACGAGGGTGGCGGCGGACCGCATAATTGCATCTCACGATAAGGCATACATACCGCTTCACGTTTTATGGCCTGATAGTTCGCCATATCGTCGAGAGACAAGCGACCTGCTCTTGGGGATTGCCCGACCATGGACACGATATCTGCGGCTAGTTTCCCCTGATAGAAATTGTCTGGGTCTGAAGCAATTGTTTCAAGGGTACTGACATATTCCGGATTCTTTAAGAGATATCCCACCGGCCGAGGCTGCCCGTTGGCGTCATAAAAGTAGCGCCAAGCATCAGTCGGACCTTCATCAATCGTTTTGGGAATATACGGACTAAAAAGCTCAATCATCCCGTGTAACCGGGGAGAGATTTCAAACCCGTGCATTGCTAGGTGCTCCGCGCTTTCGAACAGACTGGACCATTGAAGGCTACCATGTTCTGCATGGGCGAGAGAAAGCATCGCTACCGCACCGGGAACACCGGTCGATAAACCGCTATTTTTTGCATCAAAGTAACCTAGCGCTTTACCATCTGAGCCTATGAACAAATTTTCATCTATTAACCCGGGGGCTGTTTCGCGCCCGTCATACACCGCAACAGTTTTTGTATCATTCTCAAAGTGAACCATAAAAGCACCGCCAGCTAGTCCGGAACTTTGAGGCTCAACGAGACTTAGAACAGCGGCTATTGCCACAGCGGCATCAACCGCTGAACCACCTGACCTGAGGACTTCAAGACCTGCTTTGGTGGCATGGGGATTAGCTGTCGCAACCATTATCGGAGACCGAGGCTCGATCTCAGTCGGGTTGCTAGTGACGCCAGTGCAGGCACTCGGTAACGCGAGCGCGACCGTCGTAAGCCCTAAACAGATGTATTTTAGTAAAAAATTTTTCATAGGATTAAGGGGATGCCCCAATACCAGATTATTTTTGATCAAAGGATTCGCCAAGCGCCCTCGCCCGATCTAATCGCGACGCCTCATCGTCTGGCAGATAGCGCATAGCTAAGGCCAGAAGAATTGCCGTTAGGATAAAGATACATTGTCCCCAAGCGATTGCCTGACTAAGTGCAGCGCCCGAATCTGCGCCCCCAGCAATGAACATATCTGACAAACGCCCCATTGCATAGGGACCGAGCGCGAGACCTATAATCGTATTCATTAACAGAAACCATGCACCTGCAGTTGCGCGCATTCTCGGCATCACCAGATCGTTCACCGTGGCCGGCGCGATCGATACCCACATTGAGGCAGGTATATGGTAGGCAAAATTTAACCAGTAAGCTGTCATAAGATCTTCCGTCTTAACCATCCACAGAATCAATGGCGCTGTTAGCAGAATAGTCACGATACCGATCATCAGCCTGCCGTTGACGAAGTACAATTTCATTCTGTCAGCTAGCATTCCTCCCATAACAACGCCAATTAGGCCGCCTATTGCATTGCCAATGCCGACATACCAACCAACGTCGGCCGCGGTAACACCATGAACTCTGATTAGAAAAGGTGCGGTCCAAAAACTTGTGCCGTAAGAGACAAATGCGATAGTCGGAAACGCAAGCGTGGTAAATACCAACGCTTTCGAGTGGAACATCATACGAAACGAGGCTTTATCCCGGGTTGACAATCCCTGCAACCATGACACAGTGACATAACCAGCTATCGACAGCGCCACCCACTGTAGAAGGTTCCCTGTAAGCTCAATCATCCCCCACGCAAATACCGCCAGCAGTGAAGCAGCAAGTAAATTCCTAGTGACTGAAGCCCCGTGACGATAAACACTCCAGATTGTGAAGGGAGGTATCACTGCCGCAAGCTCTGTCCACAGCACGCTGAAAGGTGCAGGATGTTTTGGCGCAACTAGCCCCTCACTCGCACCCCGCTGTGGTTCTCTTAGCAACCGCACAAGGCCTGCGAGTAGTACCCCAGGCAAGCCCACAACCATAAAAGCTACGTGCCAGCCTTTGAGCCCAAAAGGCGCAAGTGTCGTGTCGGGATACCAAGTGGCCCAAGTATCCAGAATCAAACCCCCAAGAATCAATCCTATACCGCCGCCAATGTAGACCCCGGAGGAGTAAATACCGATCACCGTCGCACGATGTTTTGGCGCATAGTAATCAGACAGCATTGAATAAGCAGCAGGCGATGCACTTGCTTCACCTATGCCTACCCCTACCCGGAACATTGCTAGTATCGGAAAAGAGCGGGCAAGTCCTGACAAGGCAGTCATCACAGACCAGAACAGGAGACCAACCGAAACTAGCGAGCGGCGAGTCCAGACGTCGGCAAATCGAGCCAAAGGAATGCCAAATACGGCATAAAAAACAGCGAATGCAGTTCCGTAAAGAAACCCCATCTCAGCATCGCTGATGCCCAAATCTGCTTTAATGTCTTCTGCTAATATCGAGAGGATATTACGGTCGATAAAATTGAAGATGTATACCAGAACCAGTACGAAAAGGACCATGTGAGCATAGGGGCCCCCGCTCTTTGGCTCAGATGCGGGATTATCTTCCAACTGTTCTCCTTTCAAGTCCGAATCACTCATTCACGCTTCTTTTCCTTTGTTATTTTCATGTTTTTAATCAATTACTGGCATTGCTAATATCGTTAGTAAATCGAAAAAAATCTATGCTTTTAAAGCGACTGCTTCACGCCCCATATTAGACACAAGTAACTTACGATCTCCGCCACTTGATTGCTAACATCGCGCCTTTTCGAACATCCATCACCAATTCATCAAACCCGCAATTGCAGAAAAAAGGTTTACATAAATGGGGTCCGCGGTCGGTACGAAGATGCAACAATGGCCAGGGTGAAAATAATGTTCCTGAGCAGACCTCTTTAAGCGTTATCCACCCGCGATGAAATGAAAAAAATGTAATTCTGCCGCTTCCGGAATCAATTCGAGCAAGGGCTCGTGAACGATCTCACCATCAATCGCAATAGCCATCTCTGTGATTTCAGAGTTTTTAAGGTCGGGGTACTTATTATGCAACTCGCCTAATAACTCTCGGTAGTTCAGTGCCACTACACTGGTTTTTTCTTCTCCCGTAAATCGTTGCAGCTCACCGGAGAAGAACACCATTGCCATAGAGACGTCTAACCTTTTTCTTGGATCAACTTCAACACACGCGGCGGAGAGCATGGCAGCTCAGAAACATTAGCGCCTATCGCATCGCCGACAGCGTACCCTACCGCGGCAAGAGGAGGAATAATCCCTGACTCACCCACGCCACGCACACCATAGGGATGAAAATTATTAGGGACCTCGACAATGATTGTATCAATCATTGGCAAATCTGAGGCGAGCGGTATCCGATAATCAAGGAACCCTGCATTCTCCATCACGCCATCATCGTTGTAGACATATTCTTCGTTCAGCGCCCAACCAATTCCCTGTGCCGCGCCGCCCTGAAACTGGCCTTCGACGTAACTCGGATGAATCGCTTTACCAGCATCCTGAATAGCAGTGTAACGAATCACATCTACTTTACCTGTCTCCATGTCCACTTTCGTATCGCAAACATGGACAGCAAAACTCGGACCTGCACCCCGTGCATTAACATTGCCTGTGCCAGATATCTGCCCACCAGTCTTCTCACATTTGGCGCAAATTTCAGCGCAGGTCATTTGACCCTCGCCGGCAGTGTTTATCGCCGAACCATCACGCCACTCCACTTGATCAGGCGTAACATTCCACAAAGATGCAGCCCGCTCTTTTAGTTGCTGAACAACATCCTGTGCCGCTTCAATCACAGCCATGCCGGTTGCAAAAGTTGTTCTGCTACCACCCGTTGACTGATTGTAAGGAATGCTTTCGGTATCGCCAATAATTGGCTTAAGGTCATTTAATGGAATGCCAAGTTCTTCCGCTGCCATCATTTGCATCGAGGCCCTTGAACCACCAATATCTGGCGATCCTTCAACAATCGTGCCGGTTCCATCAGGGTTCATGTTTATCGTGACACTCGACTGGCCACCAATGTTGAACCAAAAACCCGAAGCAATGCCTCTACCCTCTCCCTCTTTCAGTTCCGTTTTATAGTGAGGAGAGTTCTTCGCCGCTTCAAGACATTCAACCAGACCGACAGCTTTAAGCTTTGGGCCATAGACTGTTTGTGTGCCCTCTTTGGCAGCATTTTGTAGGCGCAAGTCCACTGGATCGATACCCAATTTTTCGGCGAGTTCGCTAACCGCCATCTCTGCACCGAACTCAGCTTGTGGTGCACCTGGCGCACGATAGGCTGCAACTTTGGGTTTGTTCACAACCACATCAAAAGTTTCACAATATACATTTGCGCAATTGTAAGGCGTAAAAGCTGTCATACCTCCAATCATTGCAGGAGAGCCCTTAAATGCGCCTGCCTCATAAGCAATTGATGTTTGCATCGCCGTAATGGTGCCGTCTTTCTTACCACCAACTTTTACTGTTAGACGCGCTGCCGAAGCTGGTCCTGATGCCCTGAAAACTTCGTCACGATCCATCATCATCTTCACGGGACGACCAGATTTTCGTGACAAGATAAGGGCAATAGGCTCAAGATAAACCGTGGTTTTTCCTCCGAAACCACCGCCAATTTCACTCGCGATTACTTTCAAATTTCCTAGCGGCATCGCCAACAATTTGGCCGTACTCGCACGCACGTCGAAGTGTCCCTGCGTACTGCACCAAACCATAGACTGACCTTCAGTATTATAGCTTACGGTACAGGCGTGAGGTTCTATATATCCTTGGTGAACCGTTGGTGTCACAAAATCCCGCTCAACAATGACATCTGCTTCTGCAAAACCCGCTTCCACATCACCCATTTTTAATTCATGTCTCGCCGCAATATTCGAAGGCTTCTCCGGTTGCTCAGGGTAACCTTGGGTGAACATATCTTCATGCAGCAATGGAGCATCTGCCTTCATTGCTTCGTGCAGATCCAATACGGGTGTTAGCACCTCATATTCAACATCGATCAACTCAAGTGCTTTTTCAGCAATCGCCTCGGTTTTTGCGGCGATAGCAGCGATTGCATGGCCGTGATAGAGCACTTTGTCTCGGGCTAACACATTGCGTCCAAGATCCAGCGAGTCGATTGCTCCTTCACCGGACTGAATCGCTTCATTGCTCACACTCGGTAAATCATCGAATGTTGCCACGGACATCACCCCTAGCATTGCTTCTGCCTTAGAGGTATCCAATTTCAGAATTTTTGCATGCGCATGTGGGCTACGCAAAATCTTGCCCCAGATCATGCCTGGTAGCGCAAGGTCTGCTGCATAATTAGCTTTGCCTGTGACTTTATCGTGTCCGTCCGGACGAATCGTTCGTTGGCCAATAAAATTAAATTTTTTCGCTTCACTCATTTAACCTTCTCCACGCATTGTTTCGGCTGAATCCATCACAGCGCGAATGATCTTGTCATATCCAGTACACCGGCAGAGATTACCAGCGAGATAATATCGCGCTTCTTCTTCTGTCGGACTCGGATTCTCAGCTAGCAGGGCCTGTGTAGAAACGATCAAACCGGGTGTGCAGATACCGCATTGTAAAGCTGCGTGCTCGAGAAACTTTTCCTGAATCACATTAAGATTATCGGCTTCACCGACGCCCTCAATCGTACCAACCTCAGCGCCTTCAGCCTCTACGCCTAGCACGAGACAGGAGCAGACTAAACGCCCATTCAACGTGACAGAACACGCGCCACAGTCACCTGAACCGCATCCTTCTTTTGTTCCAGTAAGGCTCAAATCATTACGTAGAACATCGAGTAACGTGTCATGAGGCTCACATAGAAACTCCGTTTCGTCGCCGTTTATTGATGTTGTTACATGAACTTTGGTCATTACTTAACTCCCCGAGCGCGTTCTGCTGCAATTTTCGCGGCACGTTTTACCAGTACACCCACGACGTGAGTTCTGTACTCTGCTGTACCGCGCCTATCAGTAATTGGTTTCGCAGCAGCAGAGGCCGCGGCCGCGGCTGCATCGAGCGCCTGCTCATCAACGGCGGTGCCAATCAGCGCTTCGGCGGCTTCGCGCACGAGCAATGCGGTCACTGCAACGGCGCCAATAGCAACCCTCGCGGCTGTGCATTTACCACTTGAATCAAGCGTGACAGAGACTCCCGCACCGGCAACAGCGATATCCATTTCTGTCCTTGGGATAAACCGCAAATAGGCATCTGAAGAGCCTGGCGCTGGTCTAGGGATAGTAATTTGCTTCAAGAGCTCATCGCTCGCCATACAATTCTGAGCAACACCGGTGACAAAATCTTCAACAGCCACGACACGTTCACCATTATTACCTTCGATGACACACTGCGCCCCATTAGCGATCAATGCAGGAATCGTATCCGCTGCGGGTGAGGCATTACACAGGTTGCCGCCAATACTGGCGCGCCCCTGAACTTGGGTAGAACCAATTAAGTAGGCTGATTCAGACAAACCGGGATATACGGCTTTCACATCATCAAGCGTCGTGAATTCTGCACAAGACATCGCGGGTCCGAGGGACATACCACCGTCGTCTAAGGTATAACTCATCATCCCGTCAATGTGTTTAAGGTCAACAACTCTGACCGGATCCGCAGTCTGGGATTTTGTCTGGATAATCAGATCTGTTCCCCCTGCCATGACTTTCGACTTAATGTCAGTCTTTTGTAAAATGCCGATTGCATCTTCAATTGACTGTGGCGCTTGGTAATCAACTACCGCCATCTGATAACTCCCAATATCTACTTGAATTAGCCTCGAGCGAGACTGCTTATCTTTCTCTTGTCCACCAAATCAGCTGCTGTTAACCATTAGTAGGCCGCGTGAAGCATTTATTCACAGGCGGTCGGGGCTGCGCATAGTATTTGGTCAGAATCGTATATATATCATGCAACGGCCCATGAGCCAAGCGACGAGGAGAAATCATCAAAGGCGATTGAATGGGCATGCCTGTGAATTTCTACAAAGGATGTATTACCATGCGGGGCAAGACATAAAGAGTATCGCTAATGGCAGCCGAAAACCGCGAAAAGTCACTACTGTCACGCGTATTTGAGCTGATTAGCAGAGCCTTCCCGCACAAAAAAACAAATGATGACGATTTTGTCACGCTTCTTTCGGTTGCGCAGGATAGTCCACAAATCCGCGTTCAACTACTCTCGATTCTTCGACACACACCCTTTCAAAGAAAATCACTCATCAACACCTGGCTAGAGGATCTCAAACTTGCAGGTGCCCCACGAGAATTGCAGAACGCTTTATCAGCACTCCTTGATGAGGATGTTGCAGATCGTGCACTCCTGCTATTACAGGAATCAAGCAGTTAGATATTGCCAGGCTGCCGCAGCAAGGCCTCCTAGTAACATGACGTAACAGGGAATAACGCTCAAAAGCATTCCCGGACCACGACTTGCCGGATCTTTGACGTAAGCGAGCGCATAGATCACGCGACCGATGAGATAAATCACACCTAACCCGGCTGCCCAGAATTGACCGACGTAGTAGCCAAACGCCCAAAGTGATGGAATAAACAAAACCAGCTGTTCCAGCGTATTGTAATGCACGCGATAGTGTCTCTCGAATTCTTCATTGCCCGTCGTCGCTGGAGCAGAAACACCAAATTTGCCTCTGGCCATACCCACTCGCGTACCGAGCCAGACAAATTCAAATAAGGCCAGCAAAGTCACAATTGTTAACAATTCCACAGGAAACCTTTTATTGCATTGCGTTGCTGCTATTATGCTGGGGCCTTTGAGATTGTCCACAGATAAATCCACATCAGTTCCGACTAAGACCTTTCGCAACGGACGTATTTACGTAAAATAACAGTCTTCACAAAGTTCGATACGCCAAACCAAATTGTTTGCAAGTCTGGACATTTAAAAGGCCTCGGCGTTTGAACCGGTGAAGCCTATCCCGCAGCCCTTAACTGAGCATCGGATGCATCGAGCCAGAATATACAGAATAGGCGCAGGTCTTATCGGATCACTGCCGCTTCCACTATTACAGCTAATTGGAACCATTGTAGGCTCCATGATTTGGCTTTTTAGCTCCAAAACCAGCGCGGTGCTCAGAACCAACATCAAGCTTGTATTTCCGGAACTAACCCCGTCCGAACAGACACTGCTTGCCAGAGCAAGCTCGATTGAAACCGGTAAGATGATTTTCGAGAATCTCTATGTTTGGACCCAAGATCATCAAAAGGTTTTGACACACATCACACAGGTGCGGGGGCTATCAAAAGCAAAAGCGGCCCTCAAAAATGGAAAGGGTTTGGTCCTGGTACTGCCGCACATCGGTAATTGGGAGGTGCTTAACCATTTGTTGGGCAAAGAATTTGCGTTAGTACATATGCACCAACCCGCTTCGAATAAAGCGATTAACGAACTCATTCAAAACTTTCGCGCGCGCACTGGAACCCGCTTCACGCCGGTGGGTACCCGAGGTATACGACAACAACTCAAGACCTTAGCTGAAGGTGCTACGATCGGGCTGATGCCTGATCAGGAACCCGACATTAATACAGGGGAATTTGCTGAATTTTTCGGCATTGACTGTCTTACGGGTGAGCTCCCTGGCAAGCTTGCGGCAAAAACGGGCGCTGCACTCATGACTGTGAGTTGCTTGCGCAGTGAATCAAAAGCGGGACAATTTACCGTTGTTTTTAATGAAATTGAGCCAGAGCAAGCTGATATTTCGATCCCCCAGCTAGTCAACTTTGCGATAGAACGGGCTGTTCGGCTCGCGCCAGCGCAATACCTATGGTCTTACAAACGCTTTCGCACCAGACCACTGGGTCAACCAGAACTTTATACAAAAAAGCAACACGCCTTCACGCGTGCCATCCATCTGGCGCTGGCGAATATAGGTTGCAGAGCTTCGAATCTGTTTCCCATAGAAGTTCTACAGAGACTCGGGGAATATTTGGGCCCTATCCGGCAATTGCTCAATACGGGTAAGGTCAGAGTCACCCGAAGAAACCTCGAACTCTGTCGTGATACCTTGGGACAGTCCCCAGAGGCCATCATATCGTCGTGCACCTCCGAAGCGAGTAAAACGACACTCGAAACCGGACTGATCTGGCATTGCGATGATCAGGAATTCGACATGCATTGCCTGTCAGTTGAGGGATTGGAATATCTACCTGAACGTAACGGCACCCAAGGTGTACTGGTACTTACACCGGCACTCGGACATCGCGAGTTTCTCATGCGCTACTTGGGACGTCACTATAAGTGCGCTGACTACTATCAACCTCATAATAGGGAAGCGCTAGACATCCTAATACGACGCCAGCGAACGGCAATGGGTATTGCCTTGCTAACTCGCTCAGGTGAAGGGGAGCAGTTACTGGCGAGCCGACTTCTAACGGGGGATGTCGTCACTTTCTGTCCAGATCAGCAACCGAGGTTACGCGGTGGTGAATTCATACCTTTTTTTGAACAACCCGCACTCACTGACAAGACTCTGGCGAGACTCATTCGCAATACATCCCCATGTCTCGTGTTCGGCGCAGCGATTCGCGAAGGTCGCGGGTTCAGATTGCATCTCGAGAGGTGTGATCTCGATACTCAGGCAAGTGATACGAAAATCCTTACAGCAATTAACCGACATCTCGAAAAAATAATTTCTTCGTATCCAGAGCAATACCACTGGGAAGAAAAAAGATTCAACATCCGTCCTCGCGGCACTCCCAAGGTTTACTAGCCATACACAGTTCAGTCAACGTTGAACTTATCACTCGATTGAAGGCTCCCGTTCTTTTACCCTATGACTACATTGCTGTAGACACGTGACTCCCACCATTTCACTCACGATTTCACTAAAGTAATTTGATAACAGACATACCATTAACTTGAACCAGACTTCATCGTATTGGAATAGTATCTCAAAGAACGACAACCTATACTCGGGTCCAATTTCGGCAAAATATCGAAACAAAGGGTAAATCCAAGAAGAGGCGCTTATGAATTGCACAATGAAAAATTTTGAATGCCCCAACGCGAGCCCCACAATCATTTACCACACAGTCAAGATCCTCAGCTATGTCTCTTTTCTGTCTTTTCTAGTGATATCCTTCGCCATCAGCGCCGAAGAAAAAGGCCAACAAGCCAATTCACTTAGAGGAAAGCCACTGCTTAGCGCTGCGCCGTCCGAGGGCGCCCTTACAGATTTGAACATGGCACGAAAAGCCCATCATGCTTTACCAGATGATCCTGATTTACTTATCTGGTTCGGAAGACGTACGGCCTACACTGGAGACTTTCGGGGCGCTATTGAAATTTTTACTCGAGGTATTGAAACGTTTCCGAATGACCCGCGGTTTTATCGGCACCTTGGTCACCGTTATATTTCAGTCCGCGAATTCGAAAAGGCAAGTAACACGCTCGAAGTCGCCGCAAAACTAATTTCGGGAACCAAAAATGAAACGGAACCTGACGGTTTGCCAAACCCAGCGGGTATTCCAATCAGCAGCCTGCATGGCAACACATGGTATCACCTTGGCCTCGCTTATTATCTTCAGCATGATTGGGGCAACGCTCTCCGGGCCTATAATCAAGGGTTTAATGCTGCTAGAAACCCCGACAATCAGGTTTCGACTACTCACTGGCGCTACATGATACTGCGCAGAATGGGCCTGCACGCGGAAGCGAAACAAGTCTTGGAGGATATTTCCACAGACATGAAGGTCATTGAGAACACTAACTATTACAATCTTTGTCTTTTCTACAAGGGAGACATCACATTGAATGAATTGACAAAAGACCTTGACGATAATCCTGGTGGCGCCGCGATCGCCTATGGCGTTGCAAACTGGTATTACGTTGAAGGGGATACAGCGGAGGCAAAGAAGCGGCTTAAGGCGCTTACCGCGACGAATAGTTGGGCAGGTTTTGGATACATCGCTGCGGAATCTGATCTGTTTCGTTGGCCATAGTGCCTTTTTTTTATCGTTAGCAGCATAGCTTTCAAAATATTTACTAGCTTCACTAACCGTCACTTATATCTATCATTGTAGGCTCAAAAGCGTCTTAACTCTTCTCCACACCTCACTGGCTACTTAATCAAACACGCCTCTTCGACATTGACCTCTTGGACATTGACCTCTTAGACATTGACCTCTTATGCACTTACCTCATAGTACAAATTTCCTGGATCTTTAAAGTCATGCATTTTAAAACGTGTAAAACCCGCCTCTCTGCACATTGCCTCTGCTACCTCGGGATTAAAGCCCAAAGTACCAAGTCCAGCACCGCCCTCCTCGGACATTGCTGAGGACATACACGACATTAATGAAAACCCGTACATCATTGCAAGCATGGGGTTGCGCAAATTGTCCTGAAAATCTGACTTGCTACGAATGTCCTTGATGAACCAGGTACCATCATCTTTAATAAGTTTGCGCAGTACCCCCATGACTTGCTGAGGTCTTGTCATGTCGTGAATACAGTCAAAGGTAATGATCAAGTCGTATTGCCGACTTCTAGGAAGCTCTTCTCCAGAAGAGACAGCGGCGGTGATGTTTGTCAGCCCCATCTCTTCGGCTACCTGGCTGACCCGCGCCACTGCGTGGCGATTTGGATCGAAGGCATAAAAAACACTTTGCGGGTAGGCTTCCGCCAAAGCCAAGGGGACAGCACCATCACCACAACCCACATCAATCACCTGACAGCCGCTCTCGAGTTTTGCTTGCACACCATCAAGCGCGGGAATCATGTTTGGCAACACCTGGGAGCGCGCTGCACGCCAATGTCTAGCCTCACCACGGAGCGCGCCTTCAGGACCTGCGGACTCATAGGTTTTGCCTATGCCGGTCCTGAATGATTCAAGTAGTCCCTCGAGAACTTCAGCTGATACACCACCATCAAAGTTGTCGAGCATAAACGAATGCGAAGTGTCATTTGCTAACAGTTCCGCGCCAACTTCCGGGAGCTCGAAACTATCTGGCGCAACAAAATTGAGAATCTTTGCTGCAGCCTGAAGCCTCATCCACTCTAATAACCACCGTTCATGCAACCCACTTTTACTGGCCAACTCTGAGGCGGTAACTGGCCCGGCACCAGCGAGCAGCGGATACAACCCCAGCCTTCGGCCCACATTGATCATCAATGCAATCGTCTCAGCCTGCTTGTATTGCCAAAGTCTACCGGCATAACCTTTATCCTGCTGTTTGCTAGCTTCTGCTCCAGCATCATGAACACTCATTCGCTACTCTGCTCCTGCCGTTAAATTCACTATCAACACAGCAGAGTCTATCGCAACTTTTAACGTGTGGCTTTCTCTATTGTAATTTCGCCCCAACCAACAAGTTGGTCGTCAATAACCACAAGCAGCGTCGATTCACCCCTCGTCGTCTTGCCATCACTGTTTGAGTGATGGGTTCGATCATATAAAACGCGTATCGCTTCGCCATTTATCATGAAAGAATCCGTAAGTTCCGGCACGCCAAGTTCAGCTTCAATTGGTACAAGCGCTCGACCTAAGTAGAGTTCGTTTTTTAACCGATCGAATTCGTTCCGACGTCGTGTTCCTGCTATTTAATATCCATTTAAAGATGCGCAACATTTCCAATGGAAATCAATCCAGCCGAAAATTTTGTAGAGGTAAATCCAACGCCCCTGATGTTAACCAATGTATGCTGGCATCAGAGGAAACTACGGTTTTATATCGTATTGTAATCTCTCGGATTCGATTTGAAGAAGTCCTGATAAACACGCACTTGCCTAAGCAATGAAGCTTGATTCATATTAGAATGACGCTTTTCCAACCTGGTTCACACATGACAGAAACCTCACCTGATTGGCTAAACTTATACGCAGAACATTTGCTGCACGTAAGGGCCCAATACACGCATGCACTTGAGCAGTCTGAAGGGCATTCACTGCTAATCTCTTCTGGCTCTCTTAAAACCGCATTTCTCGACGATCGTACCTATCCTTATATGGTAAACCCTCACTTCAAGGCGTGGTTGCCAGTAACCGATGTGCCAGACTCATTTCTCCTGATTAAACCCGGTAAAAAACCGAAATTGCTGCTCCATCAACCGGAAGATTACTGGCACAAAGTTGCCGAGATACCCACCGGATACTGGATAGAACACTGGGATATTCAACCTATTCAGTCGCTGAAAGATGCTCATAATGAGATCGGTGACCCGAGATCGTTTATCTATATTGGGGAGGAAACAAAGGTCGCGACTGAATTCGGCATAGAGGCCATAAACCCGAATTCAGTACTCAACCATTTACATTTCGAGCGAGCGAGTAAGACCCCGTATGAAATTGCCTGCATTGAAGCCGCGTCACTCACCGCTGCCCGAGGACACCTGGCCGCTCAGCAAGCCTTCTTTGACAGAGCGTCAGAAAACGAAATCGCTCATCAGTTTTTAATGGCCTCTGGCCATAGAGAACAACATACGCCCTATTCGTCGATTGTCGCGCTAAATGAACATTGCGCCGTCTTACACTATCAATTCTATGAACATACGCGTTTCGAAGGCACAGACCTTAAGAGTATGTTGATTGACGCGGGCACGTCCTACCATGGGTATGCCTCTGATATCACAAGAACATATGCGTTTAAGCCCGGGATCTTTGCTGACTTAATTGACGCCATGGAACAGGAACAGCTTGCCATCATCAAGGAAGTGACAACCGGCATAAACTACGCAGAGTTACATGGTCGAATGCACCTCAAAATCGCCGACATCCTCAAAACTGCCGGGATTGTAGACATGTCGCCAGAGGGCATGGTTGAAACGAATGTGACATTCAACTTCTTACCCCACGGTCTTGGTCATTTGCTCGGTCTTCAGGTTCATGACGTTGCAGGTTTTCAATTATCACATGAAGGGGGCATTAAACCTGCACCCGATAAGTATCCTGCGCTGCGGCTCACCCGGGAAATCACCGAGGGTCAGGTCTTCACCATTGAGCCAGGTTTGTACTTCATTCCGATGCTGCTCAAAAAGTTGAAGCAATCTGTTTATCACACTGCGGTTAATTGGCCGTTAATAGAAGAACTGATGCCTTTTGGTGGCATTCGTATCGAAGACAATATTGCCGTACAGAATGGATCCCCAGTGAACCTGACAAGACGCGCGTTTTCTGCTGTCGAAGCAGAGGCCAGAAGCCTGTGAACTCACGCTCAACGCATTACCTCTGATTTGATTTCTAAGCAGGACTACTCATGCCATCACTTACACTCGATAGAATTTTTAATGACCCGGATCTTTCGGGCTCACCTCCGGAGTCTCTCAAATTCTCTCCAGATTCGCGGTATGTCTCTTTCTTAAAGCCCGCTGAAGACGACTTCGAACGGCTTGACATTTGGGCCTTCGAAACTCAAACCGGCCAATCATCTCTGCTTGTTGAATCCAGCCAACTAGCATTTGAGGATCGAGCGCTCTCCGATGAGGAAAAAGCGGTACGCGAAAGAAAGCGGATTCGGCATACGGGTATTGTGGAATACTTTTGGTCACCAGATTCTCAGTCAATTCTTTTTCCGATCAGTGGCGCTCTATATCTTTATTCGCTATCCGACAGTTCATTAAAGCAGATGACCACTCCCGAGGTGTTTGCGACAGACGTTCACTTCTCGCCAAACGGCAGATTTCTCAGTTATGTTGCTAAGCAAAACTTGTTCTGTGTGACAATAGCCAACAAACAACTGATTCAACTAACGACTGACGGCGGTGGCACAATCAGCAATGGTATCGCCGAGTTTATCGCTCAGGAGGAAATGCACCGATTCGAAGCTTATTGGTGGGCGCCGGATAGTTCAAAGATTGCGTTTACTCAAGTCGATGAATCACCCATTGAGGTCTCGCAGCGCTATGAAATTGATGCCGACTCATTTGGCGTGTTCGACCAGCGCTATCCTTTCGCCGGACAACCAAACGCCAGCGTAAAGGTAGGCATTATTTCTATCGATGAGGCTGGTACTGAACAACCTGCAGTTGAGTGGTTGAATCTGGCGAATGAACCCGAAAGTTATATCTGCCGGGTGGACTGGCTTAGTGACAGTGCCCGATTAGCGGTGCAGGTTCAGCCGCGTAACCAACAACAACTGGCACTCAAAATCTGGCAATGCGGCGTAGATGCTAACAACCAAGAAGCCAAAACTGTACTCACCGAGACATCCGATACTTGGGTGAATTTGCACAATTGTTTTCACTCCCTCAAAGACGCTAACCTCTTTTTGTGGGCATCGGAACGAAGTGGTTATAACCATCTCTATATCAAGTCTATAGATGGCAGTTATGCCTGTCAGCTCACATCCGGAAATTGGGTCGTCCAATCTTTTCTAGGTTATGACGAGGTGCGGTCGTTAGTTTATTTTTCTGGCTTAAAAGAAACGCCGCTCGAAACTCATCTCTACTCGGTGAGTAGCAACATCAACCCTGCGAACGATGCACAGCCCGCTCGTCTCTCGGCTACAGGGTACAACCATCAGTTTCAGGCTGATCCGAATAGTCGCTTCTTTATCGACCGTTATTCCAACCCAGAACAACCACCGGCGGTCAATCTTATCGACGCAAAGGGCAGCAGCATTGCTGAACTGTTTGTGAACAAACTGAACAGCACTCACCCATACGCACCGTACATATCCCACAATGCCTCTATCGAGCATGGCCAGCTCAAAGCCACTGATGGACAACAATTGCATTATCGCTTGTTCAAGCCCAAAGCGACCGAACAGCCAAACAGCAAGTTTCCTGTGATTGTTGTCGTTTATGGCGGACCAGGCGTACAAAGAGTTCAAAACGAGTGGATACCGCCCTGGTATCACTATATGACCCAGCGGGGTTATGGCATCTTGCAACTCGATAATCGCGGCACAGCAAATCGGGGAGTTGAGTTTGAATCACTGATTTATCGCCAACTGGGTGACGTGGAAGTGCAGGATCAACTGACCGGAGTCGCTTACCTTAAGTCTCTTCCCTGGGTAGATTCATCCAGATTAGGGGTATTCGGACACAGCTATGGTGGCTACATGACACTGATGCTCATGATGAAATCTCCTGGGACTTTCAGAGCCGGCATCAGCGTAGCACCAGTCACTGATTGGCAACTTTACGACACTCACTATACCGAACGTTTCCTTGGGTCGCCGGCGGATAATCCGGAGGGTTACGCCGCCAGCAATGTTTTTCCATATATCAGCGGTTTATCCGGCCAGTTACTGGTGATTCACGGCATGGCAGACGATAATGTACTTTTTACGAATAGTACTAAGCTCTACAAAGCGCTGCAGGATGAAAACCTGCCGTTCGAAATAATGAACTATCCCGGCGCAAAACACGGACTTACCGGGAGAAAAGTAAACCTACACCGATACAGTCTGATGGATCGGTTCTTTGATCAACATCTGGGCACAAAAACATGACTTCAACAATATCAATCCGGCAAGCAACGACCTCGGATATCGGCTTCATCGCGCAATTCAATCAAGCGATGGCTCTCGAAACAGAGAACAAAACTCTGCCGACAGAAACGATACAAAACGGCGTGACGCGAATGATCCAACAACCAGCCATGGGATTTTATTTAGTCGCAGAGATCCAGACCGATGAGGATACGACAGAAGTTTGTGGCTGTCTGGGAATCACCTATGAATGGAGTGATTGGAGAAATGGCTTGTTTTGGTGGATTCAGAGCGTATTCATTGACCAACAACATAGAAGAAAAGGTGTTTTTGGCAAGCTTTATCAACGAGTCACCGAGCTCGCAAAAGAACAACCAGACGCCTGTGGCATAAGATTGTATGTAGAACGAGAGAATACTAATGCCCAAAAGACCTACCACGCGTTAGGCATGATCGAAACGGAATATAATCTACTTGAGGTAGAGTTCTGACTGGAGTTAGTCGATAAATGGATCTAAAAAACTACAAAATACCGCCTCGGGTTTTCGACGAGATGCTGACAGACAAAAACCGGGCCCGACCTGGATTGACTGCTTTGGTTAATTATCTGCGAAAAATGAAAGATGCAGATATGACAGAACGCAGCCGCAAAGCTGAGATGGCGATTCGGACTATGGGCATCACCTTCACTGTTTACAGTGAAGGTGAAAACATCGACCGAGAGTGGCCATTCGATATTATTCCCAGAGCTATCCATGAATCAGAGTGGCGCACAATCGAGAAAGGTTTGCGCCAACGCCTTACGGCACTCAATCTTTTTATTACCGACATTTATAATGATGAAAAAATCATTAAAGACAAGGTCGTACCTCGAGATTTATTACGAAGTTCAAAGGACTTCCGACCTGAGTGTCGGGGGATGAACCCCTTGTTCAACACTTGGGCTCACGTGTGCGGTTCTGATCTGGTGCGAGGAAGCGACGGAACCATGTATGTACTGGAAGACAACCTCAGGGTTCCTTCTGGTGTCTCTTATATGCTGGAAAACCGAAACATCAGCAAACAGATATTGCCAGAGCTATTCGAACGACACGATATTTTGCCGGTCGATGATTACCCAACCCAACTGTTTGACACTTTGAGTTCGATATCGCCTCGTCCGCTTGATTATCCAGAAGTCGTTGTACTCACTCCGGGTATTTACAACTCTGCTTATTTTGAACACTCCTATCTCGCCCAACGTATGGGTGCCGAGCTCGTCGAAGGATCTGATCTTGTTGTAGCGGAGGACGACTGTGTATATATGAAAACCGTCGAAGGACTTTCAAGGGTTGATGTCATCTACCGACGAATTGACGATTTGTTTCTTGACCCGGAAGTCTTCAATAAAGATTCGACGCTAGGGGTACCTGGTTTAATGCGTGCCTGGAAAAAAGGTAATGTCGCACTCGCTAATGCGCCCGGTGCAGGTGTCGCTGATGACAAAGTGGTCTACACCTACGTGCCGGATATGATCCGTTACTACCTCAATGAAGACCCAATATTACCTAACGTACCTAGTTATATGTGCTCCGAGCCACTTCATCAGAAACATGTGCTCCAAAATCTTGAAAGTCTCGTTGTAAAGCCCGCGAACGAATCCGGTGGTTACGGTATGTACATTGGCCCCCGAGAATCGAAACGTCGGACCGCCGAAATGAAACGCCTGATCAAAGCGAACCCCAGGAATTATATTGCGCAGCCAATAATCGATCTTTCTACGGTACCCACCTATTGCGATGGCGCTATCGAAGCAAGGCATGTTGATTTGAGACCCTTTATCCTCAGCGGCAGCAAGTCCTACATCACCGCTGGCGGCCTCACTCGCGTCGCGCTTGTGCGGGGCTCACTGGTTGTTAACTCATCGCAAGGTGGCGGTAGCAAAGACACTTGGATTCTGGCAACACCCGAACAGAAATAAACTGACGATACGGCGAGAGCCAAACGAACTCACTTATAGTCATTAAGGAAATCTAACAACTATGTTATCTCGCGTAGCAGAAAAAATGTACTGGTTCGGACGCTACGTTGAACGCGCAGAAAACACTGCGCGAATCATCAACGTCAATACTAATTTGATTATGGACTTACCAAGGGTTAAACATATCTGGAGCAGTCTGATAGAGATCACCGGTTGTGAGCAGGAGTTTCAAAACAGGTTCACAGTCGTTGATGAGCGCAATGTCATCAAATTCCTTTTGTTGGATGATTTTCATTCCATCAAAAGTGCAGTCTCAAACGCCAGAGAAAACGCCAGAACCAGCCGGGAAATCATGCCGACAGAGGCCTGGGAAGGTATTAACGAATTACACCTCTATATCAAAAACAACGGTGAGCAGGGATTGAAGCGCACTGGCAGACACGAATTTCTATCGGAGGTTCTGAGCCAATGTCACCAACTAACCGGTTTGCTTGCGGGTTCCATGAGTGACGACGTTGCTTACAACTTTATCAAACTCGGTCGCCATCTCGAACGCGCTGATATGACAACCAGAATAACCGATGTAGGTTGTCTAAATTTGCTGGATACGACCCGGATTGAATTGCAAGATTATGACAATATTCTCTGGATGAACGTCCTACGATCACTCAATGCTTATCAAATGTACCGACAAAACGTACAGGACCGGGTCAATGGCGAAGATGTCGTTGATTTTCTGCTCAAGAATCGTAAATTTCCTCGAGCCGTTGCACATTGTTTATCAGAAGCTCAGGTATGTTGTGATGCGCTGCCAAACGAGGACCAGACGCTACGCTCGATTACTCACGCAATCCGCACAGTCGATACCGACGTCATACGTCTGCTAACCGAACATAAACTTCACAATTTTATAGACGATATTCAGCTTGATCTCGCTGATATTCACAACACAATTGCCGCCTCGTGGTTCAGTTATAAGATTAACGAGGATGTCCTTGATACCGCTAACTAACAAAGAAGTTACATTTTACCGATGACGATTACCGTCACGGACCTTTGTTTGATTTAACAGGCATCAACTAGCTGACCTTACTCAGTATTAAACCAGCATTGACACCACCGAATCCAAAACCGTTGCAAAGCGCATGCCTAACCTGATGATCACGAGCCTTACCAGGCACAAAATCAAATCCGTTCATTGCTGCATCCTGCTGCGTAAGATTGATCGTCGGTGGAATGATATCCTTTTGAACCGCCATAGCGGTAAAAATACTCTCAATACCCCCCGCAGCACCGAGCAAATGACCCGTCGCTGACTTGGTGGAAGAAACCGGTACATCTCCAACTCGACTGCCAAAGAGATTTCGGAGCGTTGCAATTTCAGCAAGGTCACCAACGGGCGTTGATGTCGCGTGCGCATTCACGTGATCGATTTGATCAGCCGTTAGCTTGCCCATTTTCAACGCTGCATTCACGGCTCTAGTTGCACCAGCACCGTCTGGGGGACCCGATGTAATATGGTGGGCATCAGTGCTGGTGCCATAACCGGTCAGCTCCACCAGCGGGGTGGCTCCCCTGGCGATGGCGTGGTCTAGACTTTCTATGACCATGAGTCCTGCCCCCTCACCCATAACAAAGCCATCACGATCTTGGTCAAAAGGACGCGATGCGGCCTCGGGATTAGCATTATTGGTAGATAATGCTTTCAGCGCGTGAAAACCAGCGAGCGACAGAGGATCGACGCAGGCTTCAGCACCACCAACCAAGGCAATGTTTGCTTCGCCGCTAGCGATCATTCTAGCGCCATCACCGATAGCCTGCAGGCCGGCCGCACAGGCAGTAACTGGGGTGCCCATGGGACCTTTGAAACCGTATTTAATTGAGATATTGCCAGCCGCTAAGTTAGCGAGAAATGCTGGCACGACAAAAGGCGATATACGCTTGAAACCCCTGCTCTCCAGCGTTTTGTGAGCATCGGTAATGGTAGGAAATCCGCCAATACCCGTTGCGATAATAGTTGCTGTTGAAGCTTGATCCTGCTCCTCTTCAGGAAACCAACCTGCTTGTGTCAAAGCTTCTTGGGCAGCGACAAGAGCATAGACGGTAAACAGTCCAAGCTTCTTCTTTTCCTTGGCACTAATCACCTCCTCAGAATTTAGACCCGCCTCAGGGTCTTGCTCAAGCGTCGGCACCAATCCGGCAATTTTGATGGGACAGTCATCGACATCAAATCGATCGATAATACCCACACCTGAATGGCCCTGGGTCAGCCGCTGCCATACTCTTTCAACACCGCAGCCCAGCGGCGAGACGATACCCATGCCTGTCACTACGATTCTCGTGTTCCCCATACGTCTTCCATAAATTCGATTTCTATTGGTCGCAAGCGTATTAGGAATTAATATATGATCAAGATAATATTCAACAACCGGTACGGAAAAGAATGCCCTACTCCAGCCAGCATAAGGTGAAGTCGAAAAGTAGAATCCTCGATTCTGCAACGGAGCTATTTTGTCGTTATGGTTTTGATCGAGTATCAATTAACCAGGTCATGAAACTAGCCAAGCTCACCCACGGCGCCTTCTACACGCACTTTGAATCGAAAGAAGCGCTCTATCGAGAAACTTTTAGAGAAGCATTGAGGCGAAGCCAAGCCTCGCGACTGATCAAGGGTCCCTATTCTATTCAAAACCTGACCAACCTAGTTTACGGCTACCTTAATCTCAGAGATATGGATATGCCGGGCTCTCCAAGACCGGAAGCGCTGCTTTCCAACGACATCGGTAGCGATAACATTGAGGTAAAAAAACTCTACGAAGAATCTTATTTTTCCCTATTAAGGTTGCTCGAAAACCGCTTGATTGCGCTGTCGAGGCTGAAAACTGCCCCACTGAGACTGAAACCTGAGCAGGCAAGGGATAAATCCCGCGCAATACTGGCTTCCATGATCGGTGCTATTGCGGTTGCAAAGAGCATTACTGTCGAGCAGGAGCGAGCTGCCATACTGAAAGCCACGCAAAACCAAATATTTGGGATGCTTGGCTTGGATGAGACCAGAATAAAGCGAAGCCCTGAGTTGACCTTGGAGCATCCATAAACTGAGTGGCACGGCTAGCTGGATTCAGCGGAGCCTTTGCAGGCAATACACATCGATGCATCCGGGTAAGCCTTTAATCGCCTAAAAGCAATCGTGTTACCACACTCTTCGCAGTAACCGTAATTACCATCATTCGCGTGAGCCAAAGCAATCTTCACAGCTTTCAACCGGTTACTCGTGACGGTACGATTAGCTAAAAGAATACTCTGATTATGCATTTCGTCCATGCGACTCAGGCGACCAATGTTTTCTCGCAAAGATACGGGCTTCGTTTTACTTTGGGTTAGGTCAAGCAGCTCAATAAGAGACGCTTCAAGATCTTCCAAATCCTTGATGAGTTCTTCACGTTGCTGATCGTTAAGCTCGTCCAAAAGGTTCATCCCTCATGTTAGTAGCTAATTCTACGCGAGCGAAAAACAAAACGTGCGAAGTGATTCAGCGATTGCCCAAATCAGCCTCGTCCCACTTACCACTCCACGCAATGGGTGGCATTCCTGCAAAGGCCGCACGCAGTTTTTCATCCCAGGCTCGACTCACATTTCTTAAATAGTCACTCGATTCTTCAAAAACGTAGTGTCGCTCTGAGGAGAAACTGTCTCGAGCGTAAAGCACCACTTCTATGGGTGGCCCAACACTTAAATTACTTTTCATTGTCGAATCCATGCTCACAAGGCCACACATCGCCGCCGTATCCAATGTGGATTCGGGAACAATAATCCGATCGAGGATCGGCTTGCCGTACTTACTCTCACCGATTTGCAGGAATGGTGTCGAAACGGAGATCTTTATATGGTTTCCGGCGGCGTATACGCGGTAAAGGTTATGCTTGTGACCCTTGATCTGACCACCAACAATAAAACTCGCTTCGAAAGTATTCGATCCCGATGCATGCTTCTCTTGCCTAGCGACGCTTAATTCTCCGATATAATCGGCGATATCTTCCAGATGAGAAATGTTGAGAATATTTTGTGCAGCATTCATTTTTGCATCACGTTTTATCTGCGTGATGACACCTTGAGTTGTCGCCAGATTTCCCGCGCACAGCACAATTATCTGGCGCTCACCTTCAATGCTAAATCGATAGAGCTTTGAGTATGTGTTGACGTCGTCAACACCGGCATTGGTTCTAGAGTCAGCTATAAAGCAGAGTCCTGCATCGACAGCGATTCCGACGCAGTAAGTCATTTGATTCTTAAAAAATTGTTATGCATTTGGTTTGAGGAAGTCCTGGACTTTGCAGATTTTACTCGTGATATGTAACGCTTCGATGGCACGTTGATTACATGCACGCATGTCTTGATTACTCTCGGTTTTACCTACTATCTGTTTCACTTACTATCTGTTTTACAGAGTCCCGGTTTTACATAGTCCCGGTTTTACATAGTCGCAGTTGAATTAGCAGAGCCAATAGAACCGGCTAGGTAAGTCTCAATTTTGTCCTTGGCGATATTGTCTGGATCGCTAAACTGAATACCCACCCCGGGTATGTGGGGGCTCTTAACACCCTTTTTTGCTATCCAAGCTACCTTACCGGCAACCGGGATTTTCTCAGATTCATCCATCAGGTTTAACAAGATAAAAACATCATCACCAACATCGTATTCAGTACGATTGGCGATAAACAAACCGCCATTCTTGATAAAAGGCATGTAGTAATTATGCAGCACCACTTTGTCCTTGATGGTCAAGGCAATCATGGTCTTTTTGGCACCGCCTCTGGCTAATCTACCCATGTGCTCAACTCTCACGTCGCTCGGAGAAATACTGCCTGATGATCAGACAATCTACAAGAAATCAAATTGATCGACTACTGCTATCGAACGGCCCTTTGAGGAAGCGACTTTAACCCGATCACAACCGACTCGAGTAGCAACACCGCATCCGGATTAGAGGAACTAGATAATTCCTGACGGGCAACTTTCAGCGTCTCACAAAATTTAAACATTGCGTCAATGTCATATACGCCGCAGATCTGTTCAATTACTCTCGACATGTCCCTGTTTCTAATATACTGAATATCACTACAGGATAGGTATTTCAGACAGTCTATTGAAAGATCATACAAACAATCGATGGCATCTGCTGCACCGCTTTTTGAGAAAAGCTCACTGACCTGTTGGGTGGTTTTCTTACCCGAAATGAGATCCGTCATCGCTAGAATAATCATTTTGCGCCTTTCAAGAAATGCGTCATCGAAACGTTCTAACACAGCGAGCGGTGCACCCCCGGCGACATCAAGGAGTATTTCGTTGTCACGGCCTGAATCAGCACCGTGCTGCTGAAGCCAATCGAGCGCTTTGCTCCTCGAGGGGATATGAAAATCGACCAACTGGCACCGAGATCGAATCGTCGGAAGTAAACGTCCCGGATGACTCGTCACTAGCATAATAAGTGAGTCCCCCGCCGGCTCCTCCAAGCATTTTAGCAGCGCATTAGCAGATTGATGGTTCATTTGATCAGCAGGATTCACAATCACAACCTTCTTACCGGAACGTTGTGCTGTTTGGCCAACCCAAGCAATGACATCTCGGATCTGTTCTATCTTAATTAGTTTCGAATCTTCCGGCCTTAACGATCGAAAATCCGGGTGGGTACCCGCCGCCAGCAAATGGCACCCTGTACAGTCGCCACAGGCTGAGCGACCGAGAACGCCATCGTTAGAAATCGACTCAGCGCTCTCACAAAGCATCGCACTGACGATCGCGTGTGCAAAGTGTGATTTACCCAGGAAAGCCTGCCCGCTCACCAGAAGGGCATGCGACAGTTTGCCACTAGCCTGTTGGCGTCGGATTCGATCATATTCCTCATGCTGCCAGGGCAGGCAGCTGAGTGTCTGACCTGGGGAATCTAGACCCTTATCCTGAACGTTAAAACTGCTTTTACTTTTTTTAGTATTCAAACCCTTACCTGGTTGATCTCAATGCAGGTAGACACGTGAGCGCGGCCCCGATTTTTCCCTGAACGGCGCTTAGCGACCTTGAAGCGTTAATGACATGATAACGCTTATGTGTCTTTGCTCGCGCTAAAAATGTGGCGCGGACGCGTTTGAAAAACTTCTCGCTTTCAAGCTCAAAGCGATCAAGTTCACCACGATTACCGGCGCGTGCCAGCCCTTTTTTAACAGGAAGGTCCAGCACAATGGTCAGATCAGGCTTAAAGCTGCCGAGCGTAAGTTTTTCTACTTTTGAAATAATTTTACTATCCAAACCACGTCCACCTCCTTGGTATGCATAGCTGGAATCCGTGTAGCGATCACAAATCACCCACTTGCCTCTTTCCAGCGCGGGTTTAATCAACTCTTCCGTATGCTGTTTTCTAGCTGCAAACATAAGTAGCAACTCAGTCATCGGATCCATAGATGATTCAGCCTTATCTAACAGCACATCACGAATTCTCTCTGCGAGCGCTGTGCCGCCAGGCTCGCGGGTTGACACAAATTCGATATCGCGAGATTCCAGAAAACGTTCGATGTAGCTGATATTGGTCGACTTCCCAACACCCTCAACTCCTTCAATTGTAATAAAGCGTCCTTTCATTCAACACTCACGTTTCATCATTGACTCGGTGTACTTCTATAATCCTTAATTTTACCCGATTTTTGAAACCGGGTAACTGCACGATTATGTTGCGCAAGCGTTTCAGAGAATTCACTCGTACCATCTCCGCGAGCCACAAAGTAATAATTATTTGATGTGATGGGCTGAAGCGCCGCTTTTATCGAGCTTAGACCAGGATTACAAATTGGCGTCGGCGGCAGTCCGGGAATGATATAAGTATTATAGGGCGTTTTTATGCGGAGATCTTTCCTTCGTAAATTGCCATCAAAATCATCTATACCGTATATCACCGTTGGATCCGTCTGTAACTTCATCTTCTTTTTCAACCGGTTCACAAACACAGCAGCAACACGCATCCTGTCTGGCTCCCATGCGGTTTCTTTTTCGATAATTGAAGCGAGAATTAGGGCCTCTTGCGGATTAGCAAATACGTTGTGTTCTGTTCGAGAAGACCACTCTGTCTCAAGCACATCTCGCATTCGCTGGTGCGCTCTGATCAGTATGGATATGTCTGTATCGCCTTTTTGATAAGTATAAGTATCGGGAAAAAACTGGCCTTCAGGATGCACGCCATCCCGGCCCAACAAGCGCATTAAGGAATAGTCCGTGTAACCAGCCAACTTCTTTTCCAAAAGCGGATGCGACTTAAAGCTTTCTCGCCACATGGTAAAAGTCCAGCCTTCAGGAAAGCGAATAGTGCGCGTAATAACTTTACCCGCACGTATCGAAGCCAACAGGGTAATTGCTGTCTGAGTTTTATCTAACGAGTATTCCCCTGTCTTAATCGTCCCCTCACTACTCGTCAGCCGCGCATAAACTTTGAACACCCATAGTGGCGTATCAACGATTCCCTGCTCAACTAGCGATGAAAGCACCTTATTCAGGCTCGCCCCTTCACTTACTTGGAAAGAACCTGAGCTATTCTGATTAACGGCGGTGCTTGCTAGGGGTTTATTCAACTGGATGTAAAAGTAGCCAGTAGCTATACCAGCTATGACACCAAAGAGAAGTAGAATTAGTAAGCGCTTTTTCATAGCCGTACGTCTAGGAGCCACCACCCCACACTCATCTAATAAATCACTAGATGAAAAGGAGTCGGCTAGATTTTCTTAAACACCAGCGTGCCATTGGTGCCACCGAAGCCAAAAGAATTTGAAACTGCAACATTAATCGGCATATCTCGCGTAGTATGTGGCACGTAATCAAGATCGCAATCTTCACTCGGATTATCGAGATTAATAGTGGGCGGTGCCAGTTGCTCGCGAACCGATAAAGCTGTTAGCACCGCCTCTACTGAACCTGATGCGCCCAGCAAATGCCCTATCATTGACTTAGTAGAGCTCACCGCTACTTTATCAACATTTGCGCCCATGACTGTTTTTATCGCCATTGTTTCTGCGACGTCGCCAAGTGGTGTTGATGTTCCATGAGCATTTATATAATTCACTTCGCTAGCGTCAATACCTGCATTGTTCAAAGCATTTTGCATTGACATAGCAGCGCCTGCACCATTTTCACTCGGAGATGTCATGTGACTTGCGTCGGCACTCATACCAAAACCTGCAATCTCGCAATATATTTTTGCACCGCGTGCCTTAGCATGCTCATACTCTTCAAGCACCATGACAGCGGACCCATCGCTTAAGACAAACCCATCTCTGTCTTTGTCCCAAGGCCGGCTTGCAATTTCCGGTTCGTCATTTCGCGATGATAGCGCCTTCATTGCGGCGAAGCCTGCCATCGTGGTTGGCGAAGTAGATTTTTCCGCCCCACCTGCCAACATTGCATCAACATCGCCAGCGGCAATCATACGGGCGGCAAAACCTATATTATGGGTGCCAGTTGTACAGGCCGTTGTGATAGCGATATTCGGTCCCTGAAGCCCAAACATAATTGAGAGATGACCCGCCACCATATTGATGATGCATGATGGAACAAAAAAAGGAGAAACTCGACCAGGACCACGATCTTTCAAAACATCGTGACAGGTTTCAATCGTCACTATTCCACCAATACCAGAACCTACAGCGACGCCGACTCTATGTCGATTCTCGTCAGTCACCTCAAGCCCTGCGTCTTTCATTGCTTGAATGCCTGAGACGAGTCCAAACTGAATAAAACCATCCATACGGCGGGCTTCTTTTGGATTGAGGTATTCGGAAATATCAAATTCCGGCACAGCACCACCAAATCTTACGGGGAAGCCTTCTGTATCAAAACTGGTAATTGGGCCAATACCGCTGTTACCCGCCTTTATACCCTCCCAGGTCGAATCGACCGAAGCACCCAGCGGAGAGAGCATCCCCAGACCAGTAATAACGACTCGACGATTATTCATTTGGTATCTCCAGTTATATATCTCACGACTTATCAAACGACACGAAAACGCAACAAACCAACACCTAGCTAAACCCAGGAAATATCATCGCATGCGCTGCCTTGCCATGATCAACATGGTACCGTCGATAAAAGCTCATGATACGATCCAAAAAATCCTGATAACCGGCCTGAAGGGCTTTCCGGGCCTTCAGCAGAGGAATTTCAGACAAAGAAAAAGCCGCATTCGCAGAGCAAACGCGGCTTTTAATCAGACACTAACAAAGCAGACTATGTGTGTGCTTCAACGTAATCCATTGCTTCTTTTACTGTGGTAATTTTCTCCGCTTCGTCGTCGGGAATTTCAGTTTCGAATTCTTCCTCAAGAGCCATGACGAGTTCAACAGTGTCCAATGAATCGGCGCCCAGATCCTCAACAAAAGAAGCTTCCGGTGTGACTTCTTCTTCTTTTACTCCTAACTGTTCACAGACCAGTTTCATCACTCGTTCTTTGATAGTGCTCATGTTTAGGTTCACTCCTACGTGATACATTGCAGTCAAGCTGCGCTAGTTTAATGAAATGCCAGTTAAGCGATCAAGTCTTTTTGAGTTTGATTTCAGGCATCGGTTTTTGTCGGTATTTCCTGATGGCGATTAAGTAACGATACTGACTATCGCAGCGTTACACTCACCCCATATACATTCCACCGTTAATGTGGATAGTCTCACCAGTGATATATCCAGCAACATTTCCCGCCAGAAAGCTCACAAGTGCTGCGACTTCGTTTGCCTCGCCCAGTCTTCCTGCTGGAACTCTGGAGAGGAGCATTTCTTTTTGTTCGTCCGGCAATGAATCCGTCATATCTGTGGCAATAAAACCCGGTGCGATACAGTTTACCGTAATGTTTCGAGACGCCAGCTCACTGGCTAGGGACCGGCTGTAGCCTTCCACACCAGCTTTTGCAGCTGCGTAGTTACTTTGCCCTGCATTACCCATGCTGCCGACAACAGAGCTGATATTTATAACTCTTCCCCATCTGGCTTTAGTCATTCCTCGCAGCGCAGCTTTGGTCACTTTAAAAACAGCACTAAGGTTAGTCTCAATGACATCACCCCATTCATCGTTTTTCATTCGGAGTGCGATGTTGTCTCTGGTAATACCGGCGTTATTCACCAAGATTAAGGGCGCGTCGAACTCCCCTTTTATCGCACTGAAAAAGTGTTCAATGGATTCATCTTCATCCACGCGCAGAACAAAACCCCGACCGTTTCCTGCTAAATAGCTGGAAATAGAAGCAGCACCCGCGTCTGTTGTTGCCGTACCCAGAACAAATGCACCGCTAGCAGACAGATTCTCAGCTATTGCCTTTCCTATTCCTCTACTTGCACCTGTAACGATGGCAACTTTGCCTTCGAGATCATTCATTTTTTTACTATCGTCCCTCTCGTTGCTTTTCGTCTGGGTCATTCAAGTCAAGTTGACAAAACCAATAAATTTAGCCTAATTCAGCGAGGGTTTTTTCTAACCCCGCGGCAGAATTAAGAGAGTGGGAGACCAGCGATTTCTCAATCCTCCGGTTCAACCCAGCCAGCACTTTACCGGGCCCACATTCTACTACAGTTTGGATGCCATCACCGGCCATTAGCTGGATTGTATTTGTCCACAGCACTGCGCTATACATTTGCGCAACAAGATTTTTTCTGATTTGTGTCGGATCACCGCAGGCTTCAGCATTTACGTTTTGCACCACCTTGATCTTAGGCGCCGAAAACTCAACTGCGGCTAATTCTAACGCGAGCTTTTCTGCAGCTGGCTGCATAAGGGCACTGTGGAACGGCGCGCTGACAGCAAGCGGCATTGCTCTTTTTGCACCAGCCGTCTTGCAAGCTTCAATTGCCCGCTCAAGCGCTGCATTATCCCCGGCAATGACTACTTGCCCATTTGCATTGAAATTGGCCGCTTGAACGACCCCACCCTGCGCGGATGCGCTTTTGCAGAGGTCAGTGACTTGCTCGTCATCAAGCCCGAGAATAGCCGCCATACCACCTTCACCCAGGGGCACGGCAGTTTGCATGAACTGACCTCGCTTTTGGACAAGCTTTGCAGCGTCCGCAAAGGAAATGACTTCTGCCGCCACCAATGCGCTGTATTCGCCGAGACTATGTCCCGCGACAACATCGATAGTGGGGACCGTTTGTTCATGAGCCAAGCGCCAAAGGGCAATGCTGGCGGTCAAAAGGGCCGGTTGAGTAAATTCTGTTTGATTAAGTTGTTCCACCGGCCCATTTTTAACCAGTGCCCACAGGTCATAACCAAGCGCTTCAGACGCTTCATCGAACGTCTTTGATACAACGTTACCCGTTTCATACACATCTTGTAGCATCCCAACTTCTTGGGATCCCTGACCTGGAAAAACAAACGCCAACTTGCTCATGCTCGTCCTCTTGTGAATAACCTAAATCAAACATGCTTCTAAAAACAAAACGCGGAACCCATGGATTCCGCGTCTATTTGTCATACTTTTGCTTTTTTGCTGCTTAAATCAAGAGAGACACTAGTCTTCTGCTGAGTGAACAACCTTTTTGCCGCGGTAGAACCCATCGGCAGAAACGTGGTGTCGACGATGAGTTTCACCTGTGGTCGAATCCTCGGAGAGGGTTGGCCCTTTGAGTGCGTCATGAGATCGTCTTTGACCACGTCGTGATCGGGTTACCTTACTTTTCTGAACAGCCATTATTCGCTCCTATCAAATTGATTCTTTAACTCCGCCAGGGAAGCAAACGGTTGGTAAGTGTCTATATCGCTTTCACCAGATGACGTAGCTGCTATAGCGTCGTCATCTGTGTGTTGCGCAACGAAACTACATTCCCCTTCGTTATGCTTCGCGACCATCGGCAAACTCACAAGAAGCTCATCTTCTAGCAAGTCAACGATGTTGACACTGTCTTCACCGCAAATTACCCCTTCATCATCAGAATTCAGCGCTATTAACGCATCTTCGTCTGCAACCAAAACCCACCTGAAGGATGATTCCAAGCCAGCAGAGAAAGGTTCTAAACAATTTTGGCAAACCAGTTCCAGATTTGCGCTAATGTGACCAATAATGAGAGTTTTTTGCTTTTTACCCCGTCGAAATTCCAGTTTAGCTTGTACTTCACCCTTGTCATTTGCGATAGACTCTTTAAGTCTTCCAAACGCACTCACAGGTACAGTACCTTCTAATTTAGTGCTATTACCGGCAAATTTCCGATAATTAACTTCCGCTGGAAGGGGGCCCTTAAACATAAGGGGCGCATATTAGGCTTCACAATCTGGAGTGTCAAAAGAAAATTGCACAAATTCAGTAACATAAGAGCATTCGGCTATGTTTGACAGCACCAAAATGACGCCAAATCTAATTCTTGCATCAACATCGCGATACCGCGCAGAAATGCTGACAAAGTGTGGCCTGTCATTTTCGCAAAAAAGTCCTGAGTACATTGAACAGATTTTGCCCGAAGAACAGCCAAGCAAAGCCGCATTAAGGTTAGCCGAGGGCAAAGCTCAAGCCGTGGCAAATAGTCTAGGCTACCGCGTTAACTTGCGGGTTGCATCACAACCGAAATCAGCCACCATCATTGTCGGCAGTGATCAGGTAGCCTGCCTGAACAAAACTGTCTTAACAAAACCAGGGTCTGCCACTAGGGCAATCGAGCAGCTCAGCGCCTGTTCAGGTCAGTGGGTTAACTTTCACACTGGGCTATTTGTCCTTTACAAGGGCGGTGGCGGGACCGAAACGCGGGAAACCGGCTACGTTGAGGAATTCTCAGTAAAGTTTCGACAGTTGACCGCCAGCGAGATCAGGCGCTATGTTGCGCTGGACCAACCACTAGATTGTGCCGGAAGTTTTAAAGCCGAGGGGCTGGGACTGACACTATTTGATGATATGCGGGGGCGTGACATTCACACGCTCTATGGCTTGCCTCTGTTGCAGCTGCTTGAGGTTCTGCGAGATTATGGCATAAATCCTATATCATCACTTTAATTAACATCCACAAGTAATTGATATATATTGTTATTTTATCATCTCTGTCATCTTCTTAAAACTGTTATCAACCGGCGCTTCCACTCTGATCGTCTTCTCACCAGGCTCATCAGCGGGTATGACAAGTCTGCTGGCATGTAACATGAGTCGTCGCACTCCGAGCCGCTTTAATTGTGCATCCTGGTCCTCATAACCATATTTTTCGTCGCCGACGATTGGGTAGCCCGTGTGCTGGCAATGAACTCTTAGTTGATGAGTGCGGCCTGTTACGGGTTGCATGGCTAGCAGACTGTAATCAGCCGATTGCTCGAGTACGGAAATTTTGGTCAACGCAGATTTTCCTTCTGCAGAGACGGAGCTGACGCGCTCACCACTCTTTAACGTATTCTTGACGAGTGGCGCGTCTACATGCTGTTTACGTCGCGGCCATTTACCATGCACAACCGCAAGATAGTGTTTTTCAAGCCTTGTCTTGTTCGACAACATCGACTGAATGCTGCGCAGACAGCTGCGTTTCTTGGCTATCATTAGACAACCGGAAGTATCTCTGTCTAGTCGATGTATCAACTCTAGGCTTTTTTGATCGGGCCTCAATTGTCGAAAAGCTTCAATAACACCAATCGAAATCCCGCTTCCCCCATGCACGGCGATGCCGCTTGGTTTGTTGATAATAAGCAGTCGTTTATCTTCGTAAATAATGGCCTTGTCTAGCGTTTCCAACAACCAATTTCCTGCCAACTTGGTTTCATCGTCATTCGATGTTCTTATCGGCGGCACCCGCAATACGTCACCCAGTTGCAACTTTACGGATGCTTTTACCCTTCCTTTATTAACTCGAACCTCGCCTTTCCGAAGAATCCTATAGATTCTAGACTTGGGCACTCCTTTGAGAATTTTGAGTAAATAATTGTCCACCCTTTGGCCGACGGCATTTTCATCTATTTCAACAAACTGGACTGTCGAGTTATCCACTATTTTTCATCTGCAGTTGAACCTATGGGCATATAGTTCATATCCAAAAACGGGTACAAACGTGCGAGCTTGTCGTTCACGACATAAGCTGCGGGATGCTAAACTAGCTAACCTAAAGCGCTTGCTAACCAGACGCTTTGGCGGCTTTTAGTCACCTTCATGTTCGAAAACCGACGTGAACTATCTATTATAACGCTTTGACGTGCTTACATTTGTTGCTATGATACAACGATCTGCGGGAAAGCACATAATTTGCGCCGCCCCTAGATACCTTCAGTAATTTCCGACGCTGAAAAGAGATGGAGCCTTGCAGTGAACTGTACCTAGGCTAAATTATTCAGGCTTGTGCTTGTTGGTTTATCCTCTTTCTAGTTAAAAATGTTGGTAACTTGGTACGCTAAAAGCGTTATCAGAGAAGGTCCTCTTTCGACACAAGCGTTAAAAGAGGAAGATAAAGACAAACTAATATTACATTGTAAGCACTGCCTGACTGTTGCAGCTAGAATCTAGATACTTTGCAAAACAGACAGCGCTCATGAATGAATTAAGCACTTTTAATACCAATGGTCCTTGTGGTCGGGTGTTGAAGGTAAATTAACCGCGCCTTGATGCGCAGACTGAAATCGTCAAATCGGTTTATTACAACAGAGTATTTAAAAAGAGAAGAACGCTTTTTCAAGACCCGGCGAACTAGTTGATATTTGAACATCACCCCACTCCATCACACCGGGGGTATCAATTTTTCGGGCGAAAGTATGCTTCTTGGACAATTCTCTCGGACTGTTTGATCATGCAGTAAAGAATATTGTAAGGCACCACCACTGACGCCACATAGTTGGCTGGCAGAGGATGGCCTTTAATACGGATAGCTCTTCACACTAGGCTTTTTTTATAAGCAACATTTTTTATATGCACATTTTAACTGAATGGTTTTATGCATGATTAGCTAGCGCGCTAGCGCAATGAACTACTATAGAGACAAATTTACTTTATTAAAAAAACGGTAACTAACACTCAGATTTGACGATATTTGGCTTGCGGCTCAATACGCCACACAAAAGCGATATCGTAATGAAAAGAATGCTAATAAATGCAACTCACACTGAAGAGTTGCGCGTTGCACTGGTAAACGGTCAACAACTATATGACCTAGATATAGAAAACAGGTCACGAGAACAAAAGAAAGCCAACATTTACAAAGCCCGGGTCACCCGAGTGGAACCTAGTCTCGAAGCAGCATTTGTTGACTTCGGTTCTAACCGTCATGGTTTTCTCCCCCTCAAAGAAATTTCCCGCGAGTATTTTTCTTCCAACGCCAAAAGTGGCGGCCGCGTTAATATCAAAGATGCGCTGAAGGAAGGTACAGAACTGATTATTCAAGTTGAAAAAGAAGAGCGCGGCAATAAGGGCGCTGCTTTAACGACATTTTGTAGTCTCGCTGGCAGATATATGGTGCTCATGCCTAACAATCCCCGCGCCGGTGGTATTTCACGCCGAATCGAAGGAGAGGAAAGGGACGAGCTGAAAGCTGCGATGTCCCAGTTAGAAATCCCCAAAAACATGGGTGTTATCGTCCGAACAGCTGGTGTAGGTCGTTCTGCTGAAGAACTGCAGTGGGATCTTGACTATCTTGTCAACCTTGCCAATTCAATCCAAACCGCCGCCGCAAAAAGGGAAGCACCATTTCTTATCTGGCAAGAAAGCAGCATTATCGTTCGCGCTATTCGCGACTATCTTCGAGACGATATCGGCGAGATTCTGATTGACACAAAAGAGGCTTTTGATAGCGCAACGCAATTTGTTGACCAGGTCATGCCTCAGTTCCGCCAACGCATAAAGCTTTATGAGAGCGATGTCCCTCTCTTCAACAGGTATCAAATTGAGGGACAAATTGAATCAGCCTTTGAGCGGGAAGTAAGGCTTCCTTCTGGCGGTTCTCTGGTAATAGATCCAACAGAAGCTTTGGTTTCGATTGATATCAACTCAGCCAAGGCAACGCGCGGCTCTGACATTGAAGACACTGCGCTTAATACCAACCTTGAAGCAGCTGATGAAATCTGCAGACAGTTAAGACTTCGGGACATTGGGGGGCTTATTGTCATTGACTTTATCGACATGAATGCTGCCCGCAACCAGCGAGCTGTCGAAAATCGAATGCGCGACGCCTTAGAAATAGATAGGGCTCGTGTGCAGGTTGGCAGAATTTCAAGATTCGGTTTGCTCGAAATGTCGCGCCAACGAATGAGACCATCCCTTGGTGAAACCAGTGGCGTTGTTTGTCCACGTTGCAGCGGTTTGGGATCTATCCGGGATATTGAATCTTCAGCTCTAGCCATCATGCGCTTGGTCGAAGAAGAAGCAATGAAAGATACCAGCTCAGAAATTAGAGCATTTGTACCGATTTCTGTTGCCTCGTACCTTCTCAATGAAAAAAGAGAAGGCTTAACTCAAATAGAGCAACGCACTGGCGTTAGACTGGTCGTTGTGCCTAGCGCGGAACTCGAGACACCCCACTATCGGGTTGAACGTATCAGATCAGCTGACGATGAAGGCGCCGAGGCGAGCTATGACCTGGCAAGCGAAGTTGAGCCAGAAACCTTTGAGAGACAAAACAAACCAGCGCCTGCAGAGCAGGCGGTTGTCCAGAGAATTGCCCAGCCGGCCCCCCCTGCTCCGGCAGAAAAGTCAGTACCAGTGCCTGCGAAAGCCAGCGTTGCAGCAAAACCAAAAAAAGGATTCTTCGCTTCGCTGATGGGTATGCTCACCGGAGCCGGAGAAGCGCCTGCCGAAGAAGCACCAACACCCAAGAAACAAAATCGTAACAATCGTAATAGAAACAACAATCGTCGTCGGACCAATGATCGCAACCGTAATCGTAACGACCAACGGGATAACAAAGATCGTGACAGCCGAAACTCCGGACGTAACGACAACAAAAACGAGCCTAATCGTAAAGATGCCCGTGGAAACAAAAATGGCTCTCAAAACGAGAGCAAGGGCAACACGCGAAACGGAAATTCAAAACCAAAGAACGAAGCTAACAAAGATAAACGCCAGGGACGCAACGTAAGCAAAACGGAAGACCAGAACGTTAACCGCGAACAAACGCAGTCAGAACAAAGCAACAAACAAGGTACTGACAAAAACGCCAATGACGGTGATAAGCGAAATCAAGGCAATCGTCAACGAGGCGGGCAACGCCGCAGAAGTAACAGAAAGACAAATGCTTCAGAGCAAAGTGCTGCCAACAACGATACTGTCACGACTGAACTGCCCGAGGCTATCGACGAAAAACAGGCTGACAATCGCCCGGCGCAGCCGCAGACCGAAGTAAAGTCACAGGTTGCAGTTGAAAAACAGACTTCTGAGACTAACGCAGATCAAGCCACCAATGTGGCAGCAGAAAAAGAGATCGTCCAGAATAGCGCTACAGCTGAGACACCCCCTGCTCAAAACAATGAAACGATGGTTAAACAAGACTCAAATGCTGCGTCACTTGTTTCAGAAATGTCCGCTGCAGAGGAAACTCAAGCGCCTGAAAAACATCCATCACTCTGGGGTCGAGCGGCAAATGATCCAAGGGACAACCCCACTGTATCGGCAGCTGGTCCAGTACTGACCAATGTTGAACCCAGCACACCTGCTCCAGCGCTGGCACCTGCGGTTCGTTCCATAGATGCAGTACATCCAAGCACATGGGGACGCGCAGCGAATGATCCTCGCGGAGGCTCAATGGCCGATGAAGCATTTGTGGAAGAGATCGCTGAAGCTCCTATTGAAGAGACAGCTGAGGCTCCTACTGAAGAGACCGCTGAGGCTTCTAATGAAGTGATCGCTGAAGCTCCTTTAGAAGAGATAGCTGAGGCTCCTACTGAAGAGACCGCTGAGGCTCCTATTGAAGAGACCGCTGAGGCTTCTAATGAAGTGATCGCTGAAGCTCCTTTAGAAGA
>ENA-ORDA01000404-ORDA01000404.1-marine-metagenome-genome-assembly--contig:-NODE-404-length-44445-cov-5.720384_pt1 | contig 44445 bp, 30 predicted proteins | sample MGYA00237778_ERZ508506 | MGnify/ENA primary metagenome ERZ508506 (study PRJEB26177, sample SAMN06267891) | marine metagenome | isolation source: Monterey Bay, California, USA | place: Pacific...
GATGTATTGCCACTCCTTGGTATTCAAAGGGCGTAAAGAGGATTGTACCTGCACTGACAGGTACGCTAATTGCATATCCAAAAGCACTACCTCCAAAATTAGGATCATTCCATCTAGCCAAGCGGTCAACACCCGCTGTTCCACCTGATGGACTGTTAACGCCTAGGAAAGCATCTCCTTTTTCGACGCCCATAGAATCCAAGGTTTCCGAATCATAACCTAAATCGATCATGTAATCGTACTTATCAGTCATATTGACCATGAGCACTTCATTCGTTCCATTTCCGTGACGAATTACTTCCATCGGAACGATTTGCCCCGCAGATATATCTGCCATTGCATTAGTAAAGTCGCCCCCATCTACAATTACAGTCCCGTTTATTGAAATTATGACATCCCATGCCTCTAGTCCTGCATCATCAGCAGCAGAATCCAAGACGATTTGACTAGAATGAACACCAGGGTCTGCTGCGACAAATTGTCCCCCTACATGTCCTAGAATAACCATCAAAATTAATGCTGCAAAAATATTAGTTGCTGGTCCCGCAGCGAACATCCTTTGCCTCTCTCTTCTAGGGGAAGTGCTGATCTCTGAATATTCAGGTTCTGCAAAAGCACCCAATGGTATTGGGCCCATCATCAAAAGTCCAAAGTTTCGTACTCGCATGCCATGTGCTCTAGCTTGTATGCCATGTCCAAATTCATGTATTACAAGGCAGACGACGAACGCGAATATTCCATATCCAAGAGGAATAATTGGACTTAGCCCAGGTATTGCTACAAGTTCAGATACTGGCCTTGCCTCGGCTTGATTGCCCATCAAAATCGCGGCTATAACTGCTAGAATTATCATTACCGTGACAATGAACATGGCCCCCCAGCAAACCCATAGTGAGACTTCCCCATACGCTCTCCAGAATTTACGAGGCTTGGACACAATCTCCAGAGACTTTTGCCCTTTATCGGTCCTTACCATCAATATCATTCCGAAAAATATCCTTGAGGCATTCCATTCATCCAATTTGCCCGTGGACTCCCAATACCTTAGCAGTAAGTACCATGCTATTACGAAAAGAAAAACCTCGGTCCAACCAAACTCGACCGAGAGAAATCCACTTCCCATGCCTTGTCCAGCAACTGATTACACTTCAACCCCCTGTCGTTTAGTTCTTGAAGGTCCTCTGCTTGGCACTGCCATGGACGAAACCACTCGTGAGGTCAGGGCATGGGTTCTACATGAGTTTGGAGAGGATGCTGAGGACATCTCAATGTGGGCAGAAGAAGATGATATTGTTCAGGTTCTTATCCGCCTTTCCGACAAAGTAGTAGTTTCTGATTTATCGTGGCATACGGGGAAAATAATCGAAGAGGGCTCTCTAGTTGTAAGGCTCTCGAATTGGAAACCAAACTCGATACAAACACGTAGGATGCCGGATGGCTTAGTTAGGTTCAAACACCGTTCGAACGAGATTATGCTAGCTGCTAAGGTTAGAGCACCAGAGTGGGCATCTGCTCTTTTGGAAGAATGGTTAATGTCTATGAAAGGAAAAGCCGCACTACCAAAGGGTAGGCAACATCAAATCTCTGATTTGAAAAGAAAGAGAGATACTCTTCGAAAAACATTAGATCAGGCAGATTTATCTTCTATAAGAGATGAAATCAAAACTATTGAAAATAGACTCAACAGTGCTGATGACAGGCTTTCTGGCAAACGACTTTGATTATTCTTCTTCGCTAAGATGAATTAGAGCAATAGCATCTTCTTGCTCCGCTTTTATCATCTCTGGAGAATTTCGAAGTATTCGGTTTAACACCGGTTCAATAAGCATTGGAATCGCCAAAACTGAAACTATGAAGAGTATCAAGAACAAGAATGATGCACCAGGCACCTGACTTACTCCAGGAGAATCGCCTCCACTAACCATTAATTTCACAGTCCCTAACCATGGTATTTCAGCACCAGATATTCCGATAACCCAGTCCTCTTCAACTGGTTTGATTATACCGCTATGGATTGAAGAAAGTCCCTGAGCAAATTCAAACACGCCTTGGTCATCATTGCAATCATTATTGTCGCCCAATGTGATATATCCAGGGTTAGAAGGTGTGAAGTTTTCAACACTGAACCATACTGAACCGTGTTGGGCTGCAACGCCCCTACATGGGTATTCGCCAGTATTATTTCCATCAAACAGCAGGTTTATTTTTGCAACATTGACTTGGTCTGAACCAGGCACTGACCAAGATAAAACACAACTCCCTTCCCAAAATACGCCTTCGGGGCAGTCTCCGTCTTCAGGAGATGTCGTCTCACCCACATTGATTTTGAACAATGCTCTGTGGATGATAGGTGTACTGTCATCTTCTCCATTACGTTGGTAAATTATTACATCGCCTTCCATGCCTAAAGACTCATACCCGTAATCTGGGGAATCACTGTCTGTTGCTTCTGCATAAGTAATAATTTTGTTTCGATCTGGAGAGTGAACTAGGACTAAGTCTCCAGCATCTATTGTGCCAACCTCTCCATTCTCATCGTGCTGCATTGAATTTGACTCGACAACTACTAGCGGAGGCATTGAGCCAGTGTGAGCCCACATTGCCATTACAAGAAGACTAATCATTCCGGCTGCCAATACAATCTCGCGAACGAGGGTGCGCATCGGATCAGATTCGCTCATCGGTACGACCCAGACGTCAACGCTTCTTCAATCCCTTCTCTTGTAGGAAGGAATTCCATACTTCTTTGTGCCCTCCGCCAAGAGCGTTGGCAGCATCGTCGCCGTTAGCTCTCTGCTTGCGTAATTCTGAAATTGATTTCAAACCCATTATCGCTTGTAGCGATGACACTTTTGCATTTAGATTAATGAATGCTGGTGCGGAAACCGCCAGTCCAATAACGCCAATAACAATCAAAACGATTGAAGTTCCCGTATATTCTTGAAAATCTGCGTTGTCTTGCAAGAACATGAGTTGGACTGCAGACATTGTGGTCAAAAGAGCCGACGCAAACGTCGCTGTACCAGATATTCTTAGTTGTCTGCCGTGTTGATTTGTCCACCAGCCCATAAGTCCCGCCTACCCACCAATATACGCCACACTTATTCGTTTTTTGTATTTGACAAAAATGACATGTCTGGGCATTGTTGAAATGGGATGAGTACGCGTGGGCCGAAGGCCCATGGAGGGTTAAGGTGGCATCATCATGCGTAAGTCTCTGTTTCTAACCGCTATTTTCGTGTTTTCAGTTCTATCCCCAATGGCATTGGCGGGTGTTACTGAAACACAATTCCAGGATGGTTCTACATCCTACACTCACACCTTTTCAGGCCCTGGTGACGGGTTTGCTGGAAACCTAACATTCCCGTACGGTGCAGAAGTTTCATCTGCATCTTTTGATATCGCAGGGGAGCCCTCTTCCACAACATGGGGAAATCTAACCACAAACAATCACTTCGGCGGAGCCGGAAGTGGAACTTGGAACGGAGTACCTCCTGGTTTCGCTTATGGAAGCCGCTCCAATCTGGAAGTTGGCAACAATAATGTTGAATTGCTTGGAAACCCAACTAACAATATCAATGGGCTGGATCGTTCTAACGAAGGAACCACCACTGGTACAATCAATAATACAGGAGGATTCGCTTCAAACGGAGACCAAGGGTTTGTTGGAGCGACAAGTAAGCAGACACCATTCTCCCTATCGAATTCGAATTCTAACTACAGAGGATTTGTAATCCTACATGATGATGAATATGTTTCTGCCACCTCTACATCTTCGAGCATTTACGTCACACCTGTTCTCAAGAGATATAACTCGACAACAGGAACATACATTGGAGCTGCATCGATTAATTCAGGTACTTGCTCATACACTACACCTCTGTACTCGACATACGATGCGACCAGTGATGGCCAAGGTAATATTTGGACTGTCTCTTACAGTTATCGCATACTAGTCAAATGGAGTGCAACCGTATCCACAAGTGGACAAATGACATGGACTTGTCAGAACACATACACATATTCTGGCAGTTACTATCCAATGGGAGTTGATATCGATGAAGATTCAGGAAGAATGTTCTTACTGATGTATCAGTCATCATTCCCTAATTACAACAGATACCTGTACGAAGTTAACCCTTCAAGCCCATCATCCGTAACAGGAAGTTGGCTCTTGGGTTCCAAAGAACAGTTAGGAGACTCAAACACCCAAGTCAGTGGCCTAGTTGTTGATTTACCAAAAATCGTCACCAATGAATACTATAGTCAAAGAGGATACCACAACCATTTCACGATGAATGGTATTTTTGTAGAACATATGGGTAAAGTACTGCTCAGTGGAGGTGGCCATTACGGAATGGACCAACTTGGAGATAACACATTTGGATTCCAATGCCACTACTCCTCGTATTGTTCAACTAACATGAACAAAATTCAGAGAGAAGGCACAGGTTCGGTTTATGACCACAGGATGCCGACTTCCTCCTCATCTATTGTCACTAGTTTAACAACAACATTGTCTAGTTCTGTGACTGAAATCACTGTTTCAGCATTAGTTGGTTATGTTATTGCTAATACAAGCATTGAATTGCAGGTTTCTAATGATAACGGTGTAACGTGGATGAATGGTTTGTTCAACCAAAAATTAACTTTTGCAAATGCTGGTTCAAGCATTAAGTGGAAAGCATATCTCAATGGAACTGCATCTGAAACACCTGTGCTCGATTTCGTAGGATTGACGTATTCAACCAGTTACAAATCGAGTGGATATTTCCAACTCCGATCTAATTACTATTCTGGAAACGCCCCTGTAGCACTAACTGCTTGGTGGAACGCTACAACTCCTTCAGGAACTAGTTTGCAGGTTGAATTCCAAGATACCTCTACCAATTATTTCTCATTCAGCGGAGACTCGAAAGCCGTTTCTATGACAAGTGGATACATCTACATCTATGTGAGGTTCACATCCACTGGAGCAAATACTCCAACTCTTGAGGATCTGAATATAGCAATCCATTCTGATGCTCCAGAACAGGTCGGAATTGATATTGGAGCCGATGGAAGTAATGAATGGACAAGTCAAGGTGTTCTTCTTGGAACAACAACACGCGGAGGCGCAACTTTCGTCAAGGCCTTCAACGACCTAATTCCAGATACTGGTTCAGGTAGTGTGACAATTCCTGTTAACATTAATTCACAGGCTTCTGGAATTGTGGTATTAGAACGCTTCAGTGTAACTTATACCATCAATACTGTAAATCTCGACATTACTATACCTGATGGTGAAATTCTCCATGAAAGAAATGAGCCATATGAAGTAATTACTAGACATATTGTTGGAGATGGCGCCAATAATTACATCCAATCTGCAACTTTGTCTTTCCTTGCTAGCCCTGCATCAAACGCTCCAACACTTGAATGGCAAGAAGGAGACATATTCCCGTCCCCTAACGACCCTGAAGACTGGGTAGATATCGACCCTTCTTCTTGGTCCGTACTCAATAACGGGATACTAGAGATTCACTGGCTATTCAGCATAACATCAAATTTCCCTGACCAAGAAAATGTTCGGTTCTCAACTAACTGTCTTGACAACACAGGAACGAACGGATATTCACCAACTCCGCTTTCCAGCGATACCGGATTGCGCGTTAACAATTCATTTGGTTTAGGTTGGCTCAATGTCAGAGACAATGATGGAGAAATTACATCCAACGATGTAGAGGATGGAAGTTGGGTAGCTGCTGGAGAAACATTGCACTTCCAGGGCGCAATGTGGTTTGCAGATTCTACCGATGCTCCAAAAGACAGTGCATTCGACGTACGTGTTTCACAGAACGGCTTCGTTAATGCTAACTGGAGAGATACTTCGAACACTAACGGTTCATTCTTCATATCCATACAGATGCCTGATATCGATGTTGAAAGCGGACTAACATACGAAATTCAGACATATAATGAAAGAGACTCCACCATGGTATTGGCATCCAATTCCGATTGGTTTAGGACATACAAAGTCGATGCTACTGCTCCTGAAAATCTTGAAACATACCCATTGAACGATGCTTATGAAGCAGCAGACGAAAGCCAAAAGGTAATGCTCAAAGTTTCAGATTCTGTAGGAGACCCTACTGAATTGACATTGTACTATTGGGTTGAAGCAGATCATGACCTGAATAGAAACGGCGAAGCAGATTCTAGTGAATACGCAACAAAGGTTGTAGTCAATGAAAGTCAGGCAGAAATGAAGACTTTCTCTGCGACAATTGACCATTCCAGAAACCCAAATATGGGCCGTGTTTCTTACTACTGGGACGGAGGAGATAGGGCGGGCAACCCACTGCATCGCTCTACAATTATTGACGATGAGACTTATGATTGGGAAAGTGGACCTGGCTTCGATGCAGATGATGCTACATTCAGAACACGTAAGGACTCAGTTGCGATTTTCACAGGCTTAAGCTGGGAAGGGCACAACGATAACTCCCCAGTATTCGCAGGTACGCCGCAGACAATCTCTCTAGGCCTCATCGATGCAAATACTGCGATTGATTTCGAATTCATCGACTTAGTATTCGATTTCGAAGGCCCTGATAGCGAAGTAGACCAACAGAGGATCTCCTACTATGGGATTACAGATTCGTTCGCTAGTCAATCGGATTTCATCAATCTTGCTACATCATCTTCCATGGTACAAACTACCAATGAATCCGGTATGCCTTGGATTCTTGTGGACTTTGATTTCACTGTTGGGTGGGATTGGCCTGACGAAGATATTTCAGATATAGCTCTGGAATACAAGGAAAGAGGCTCTGAGTTCCCTACTAGACATATTATTGGAGAACATACTTTCACTGTAGAGAACGATTTGGTATTGGATGCGTCTTCATTCTTAGTAGAGGATATCAGCGAGCCGCGAACTGGAATTGTTGCTGATGGCAGCAGAGTCCGGAATGACGACAGGTTAGAATTTACAGGCAGGGTAGTTTACGAAGGAAGTAATGTCCCTGCGCCTAATGATGCCTCGATAGTTATCGAAGTATTCGACGGAGAAAGCATCTGGTCGGATGGTTCACTCGCCGATGATGGGGGGTACTCTGTTGAAGTTCCTCTATCTCACGCTGAAACTCTTCAATCATCACCAACAAGGACTTGTTTGATTTCGATTGGTGGAATACCTGGAAAGGGAGAAGATATGACTGGGCAAACTGTGTCCACTACACTGAGAGTGGTAGTTGATGATACTGCACCTCGTGTAGTTAGTAGAACATCTCCGCTGAACGTAATCGACATCTCAGCGAATACTGATCTTACCAAAGTTCCAGTAGAGTTCCGAGGAACTGAAGATGCAGACATGACTGGTTCTAAACAAGTTGTTCACTGGGTAATGAGAGACTCGAGCAGGACTTTGACTTTGGGAGCTGGACAAGCGGTTCTTGGAATGCAACAAGAAGGTCAAAGCGTAATATGGACCGGGAATGTCGACCTGACTGATGATGGTAAAATCTCCATGAGAGAAGGAGATTGGGTTGGATTTTATCTTACAGGATATGACTCTGCAGGGAATGAATTCCCGGTAGTATCAAACTCTGAGGCAAGCCCTATTGCTGAGATTGCTTCTGATGATACTGATTTTGAACGCCAGTGGGTCAGGTTAGGCGCAATTGGACCTCAACTAAAGATTGGTTCAATCACATTATCTGATGACCACGTTGCACCAGGACAGGAGATAGAAATCACTGCTGATGTGCAAAATGTTGGAGGTTCCACCAGTTCTCAGTTCAAAGTTTCATTCTACTCAGGTAACTCGATTGTACCATTTGATTCTGCTACTCTAAACAAGATTGGTTCAGACGAAACAATACCGGTAACCGTCACATGGAGTGCGGAAGAAGGCATTGATCGAATCAGGGTTCAAGTCGATCCGGATGATGTAATTGTAGAAGTAAACGATGATGACAACACTGCTGAACACAAAGTGGAAGTGGTGTATGTATCTTACATGGGCTGGTTTGATTCTATTCGTGAGCAGCCTCTAATTTGGTTATTCTCTATTCTGTCTGTAATCGTCCTAGTAGGAATAGGAATTACAGCAAACCGTACTGCTATCAGCCACGGTGATGAGTCCCTTTACGATGAGGATTGGGAAGAAGAAGAGGAAGACGACGAAGAATATGATGAAGACGACGACGATTATGATGAAGACTACTGATAGTCTTGGAATCGTTGCCCTCTTGAACCAGTGACATCGCCCTAACGATATGGCCGAAGGTGTCTTCGCAAAACTCGATCCGGGTTTGCAGAAGGCTCTGGAAGAGAGAAAGTGGATACCAACCCCTGTTCAAGATGTTACTCAGGATGATATTGCGGCTGGTGGAGACCGGTTGGTAGTTGCTCCAACTGGTTCTGGAAAAACAATGGCTGCAATGCTACCGTTGTTAGATAGATGCTTACGAGAAGAATGGCCAGGTATGTCGATTCTCTACATCACTCCGTTGCGAGCTCTAAACCGGGATGTTGACAGAAGACTCGACGAGATTACCTCGGCTGTAGGCTTACGCCTCGGTCTAAGGCATGGAGATACTCCTCAATCCGAGAGAAACAAACATGTTAGAAATCCTCCAAATGTAATGATTACAACTCCTGAAACATTCCAACTGATGTTTACAGGCTCAAAATTACGAGAATTACTTCGAACCGTTAAAGCTGTTGTAATTGATGAAGTTCATGAAATGGCAGATGGAGAAAGGGGGTGGCAACTTTCTATTGGGCTTTCACGGTTAGAATCTTTCAAGGGTTCTAAGGTGCAAAAAATAGGTTTGTCCGCTACAGTAGGAAATCCCAAACAAGTAGCAAGATGGTTGTCACCAGATGCAGAAGCAATCAATGCTATTGCTCCGCGCACCACCGAGTTATCAGTTGATGCAATTGTCCAATTACCTGAAGATGAAATCGGCTCGTTGGAGTTAGCGATTTCCCCTAGAGCGCATGCTACATTACGAGGACTTGCAGATATTGTAGCGAAAAAGAACCCCTGCTTGATTTTCGTTAACTCTAGAAACAGTGCTGAAACCGTTTCTCAAAGGATTCAAGCAATCGCTCCAGATTTGGAAATAGGAGTGCATCACGGCTCTCTAGCCAAAGAAACCAGAACTCAGATGGAAGATGACCTCCGTAATGGGAAAATCCAGGGTTTAGTATGTACATCAAGTCTTGAATTAGGAATAGATGTTGGCAGCGTGAATCATATCGTTCAGATTCGCTCTCCTCGTTCCGTAGATAGAATGCTACAACGCGTTGGAAGAGCAGATCACCGATTAGGTGGAGTCGGTACAGGCCATCTACTTGGATGGGAAAGTGATGACATATTCGAAGCCGCTGTTATTGCTAGAAAAGCAGTTGCTGGTGAGATCGAACCGGTTGAATGGAGAGATAGGCCGCTTTCTGTTGCTGCTAATCAAATTGTTATGATGGTACACAGCCATGGCGCATTGCCGATTAAAGAAATCACAGAATCGATTTCAGGAGCTTGTCAATTCGAAGGCTGGAATGATGATGACACTATCTCAATTGCCAAAGTATTAGCAGATAGGTGGGTGATAAGATGCGAAGATGACCCTTCTGCAGTCCCTTGGTATAGATGGCCCCATGATGTCTGGCAAGAATTACTGAAAGTGTCTAAAAAATCTCTTCCTGAACAGCCTAAGTTGGCTTACGACGAAGAACCCACTGATGATATAGCGAAACTAAAATTCGACCCACCCCCCAAATTCGCAAAGGGCTGGATTAGTCGCTCTGGAAGAACACGCCAATGGGTCACTAAGCACCTGTCAATGATTCCAGACAAGCAATCCTACAGAGTCCGTGACGCTGTGACTCGCAAGAGTTTAGGGAACGTGGACGAAGCATTCGTTCTATCTCTGAACGATGGTGGAGAAGAAGCGGATGGGCGGCAAAGAAGATTCGTAATGGCTGGAAGAACATGGATGGTAGTTGATGCCGACCCTGAGCAAAGTGAGTTGCTAGTAGCGCCTGTTTCAGACCAAGGCCACGCGCCTCAATGGGTTGGAGAATTACCACCTACTCCTGCAGAGGTTGCCAGAGAAGCGGGAAGATTACGTAGACTATTCGCTATTGACTTGGGATTGATTCCTGACGAATCAAATGAACAAATCGACCCTGCTGAATTACTCAAAGGCAACTCGGTAATCGATGAATACCCCCTCAATGGAGAAGCGAAAGGTATCCTTGCAGAAATTGTGACTACACATTTCAATTCCGCTGGTGCAGTACCTAGCGAGCGCCTGATAACGATTGAGGACAGAGATGAAGCGATAGTTATCAATTGCTGCCAGGGAAATAGAATCAATGAAGCAATTGGCCATTACCTTCTGGCTATGGCTAGTACCCGCTCTGGGAAATGGGGCAGGCTAATTGTAGAACCATGCAGGATTTCATTGCAGATTGCAGGTGTTAGACCTGCTGAAATAATTGAATGGCTTTCAGAAACTCCACCCGAAGCCCTAGAGGGTGTACTTTCAGTGACCCTACCTAATTCAAGAGAAGTGAGGTGGAGATTTGCTCAAATTGCTAAGATTTTCGGAATTCTTCGTCACGGAGTGGATCCGCGTAAAATCAACATTCAAGCATTGCTAAAGAAATATCGAGGAACGCCTGTAATGGATGAAGTTCTAGGTAAATTGTTCCATGAAAGAATGGACGTAAACGGAGCCATGGATGTAATGCGGGCTATTCAATCAGAATTAATTGGACTAGCGATTACTGCAACTGGGCCACTTGGAATTTCAAGTCGCTCAGAGAAAGATCTGTTGCTTCCGAATTTTGATAATCAGCAAGTAAGAGCCCGCTTAGAAGGGCGTTTGATGAATGAAAGAGCGGTTCTTTGTTGTCTTAGATGTGTATCTGTTCGGCGCTTCAGAGTTGCCAGATACCCAGAGATTGGTGATGTGAAAAAGTGTTTGAAATGTGGCGGACAAATGCTTGCATGCATGCGTGAAGGACTTGAGAAACAATTGGTTGATTGGGTGAAATCAGACGACGTAAAAATCCGTGAACGTATGATGAAAAATGCTCAGACTGTAGCTAATAGAGGATTGGATGCAATCCTAGCCTTGATGGGCAGAGGAATCGGTGAAGCGACTTGTCAGAGGTTGATGCGTAAAGTTCAGCGAGGCGACATAGATGGTTTGCTGGAAGCAATCCATATTGCAGAAATTGAGTATGCAAGAACGAGAAGGTTTTGGGGTTAGTCTGATTCTAATTCTAGCAAATTAACTCTTCTAACAGCTTCTACGACGTCGCCCTCTTCCCACCAATCTACAGCGATGAATGTCGGTCTTTTACCGTGGGTCTCGATACATTCTAACGCCCTGTCGACCATGAAATCTACATCGTTTGCTTCACCTGCTCTAGTTGGGTCAGACAGTCCTGCTTGGTTTTTCAACCAGTTATTCATATGGAAAGCAGGTTGGTTCGAATCTCCACGAAGGGGTTCGCAATCCATCGATGATGTTTCTGAGTCTGCATAATTAGTAGTCCAGCTGTGCGTTAAGAAATCATGAAAATATGGGTGTGAAGAATCACTGGATTGTTCCCAAAATACGACTAATCTTTTATCCATATTGATTAGATCGATTAGTGTTGGCCATTCCTCATTCATTTGATGGATATACATTGAATCCGATAGTCCTACATCATCAAAAATTTCCTTCAAGTGGTCTGGTTCAACATAGTTTTCAATCAAAAGAGTGACTATATCTCTGTCCTCGCTATTCATTTCAGACTCCAAAGCATTCAACCAATTCCATGGATCAACTGCACCATATGTGCATGGACTAAACCCTCGACCGGAATCCCCATGGCAGAATCTAACATTAGAAAGACTCTGATCTGCTGTTGTAAGATAATGAGTGTCCAGCATGAAAGCCCTCATTCCATCATTCCATTGGGCTTGGAATCCTGTTCGATGATTACTTGCGGGGTAGTAGATATTGTCTTCATGGGTTGAAAACGCATTATGTGTTTCAGGGAATGTGACTTGGTCATATGTTCTGTTGCACAGAATTACTAAACCATTGCATGGAATTGTTTCGGGGTACTTGCAACTTCCATCGTCTTGAGTTGCATCATCATCGAAGTTCTCCGCATCTGAATCTGTACACCCTAGTACTGGGTCTGGTTCTGGCTCCGGCTCGTCGTATTCACAAGAACCATCGTCTTCTTCTGCATTTTCATCGAAATTATTTGCATCACTATCTGTGCAACCATAAACTGTTGAGTTAGTATCATTTAATTCTGAATCCTCACTTTCGGGTTTTTGATCATCCAAAAATGTACATCCAGGGAGCATCAGCAATAATGCTGCAACTAAGGCCCTGAGTGCCCTCATGTACACTACATAGCGCTTAGTGATTTGAAACCACCGTCAAAAACGAGGATCTTTTGGCCCATCAGTGCGTTGAATTTCAACCCCGTGCTCGTCAAGATATCCAATTCCATTCTCTCCACCAAAGCCGCCATCAACGATTATGACACGGCCAATTCCTGCATGATGAATTAGTTTAGCACACATCATACAGGGCTCACCTGTTACGAGAAGCCATGCGTTTTTGGTCGGCACACCGTTAGCAGCAGCATTACAAATTAGATTCATTTCAGCGTGATGGCAACCAATTTCAACACGAGTACCGGATTTGATACTCATTGTGTCTCTTAGGCACTCGTCACCACCACAAAGTTTGCCTCCGCCTCTTGGGCCTCCATTGTAACCGTCCATCAAAACGACGTTTCTGTCAGGGTCAACAAGTAGGGCACCAAAATTGCGTCGAGGGCAATTACTAGCTTTAGCAAGGGCAAGACATTGCTCGATTCGAATGGCAAGGTGCTTGTCCTTCATCATGCATCCCAACGAGAGGGGCTTCATCAAACTATGTCGGCATCAAGCCCGAGGTATGAAAGAATATTTCCACACAAATACAGAGACCCTATGACCAATATGAGTTCTGTTGGTTGTTTGAATGATTGAATCGCTTTTTCTGGGTGTTCAATGTGCGTAACCCCTTCGATTGGATTTTTTACACCGGGGTAACGACCTTCCTTTGGTTCGGTTGTTATCATCTCAACAGGAGGATGTGTCGTGACAAGTGCATAAAGGGGCCGTAGAAACTCAGCCATGTCTTGTTGTGGCGAAGTCCCCAATAGCAAAGACCACTTTTCTGGAAGTATTGCTGCTATTTCGGGGATTGCTCTTTCCATACCACTCGGGTTGTGTGCTGCTTCTAGCAACAAATTAGGCTCTGATTCAATGTATTGCATCCTTGCTGGCCAAGTTATCGGTCTACGAACAAATGAATAGCCAACCATCGCGCACAGCATCTCGGCTAAATCGGCAGCTTCTTCCATGAAAGTTGATGGTTCAGGGAGATAGAACTTGGCGCTTATGGCTTCATCCCGCATAGCATTTCTAACACTTGCAGAACAGGGGTCACGAATCAGCATTGGCACACCAGGCCTCCATATTGCTGCCTTTTCTTTTGCAACCTTTTCGATTGTGTCACCTAGAATATCACTATGCTCAAGACTAACAGAAGTGACCAAGCATCCAACCACTTCTGCTGAACGAGTGGCGTCTAACCTACCTCCGAGTCCAGTCTCGAGAACCATTATTGAAACACCTGCTTGCCTGCAAGCGATCAAAGATGTGAGATAGGTTATCTCAAAGAATGTGAGTTCAATTTGTAAATCTTTTACGATGGAAAGCGCATTATCAAATTCATCCTCAGATATGGATTTCCCATCTACTCTAACCCGTTCTTCAATTCGCACAAGATGGGGGGATGAGAACAATCCAACTCTATATCCTGCTCGAACTAATCCGGCGACCAGTTGTGCACAGGCACTTCCTTTCCCATTCGAGCCTGCAACATGGAGACAATCCATGTTTCTATCTGGGCGCCCGAGGGCCTCCAGTGCCTCGTTTACACGAGAAAGGCCAAGAGACATTCCCTTTGATTTTGAGGCTTTTAGCCACGCCCTCGCACCTTCCGTCTCCATTGGCCCCGTAGGGGCCAGACCACCCAATGGTTAGAAAACCACCCTCATACTCGGTAAAGCATGGCAGAGGCTGCATCAGAGGACAATATCAAGCGCGTCGAGCGCGAGTTGGCCAAAGAAGACAGGCTGCTCAATAAGATGATTGAGCAGGCGCCAGGAATGCTCGGAATGGCATTCATGTTCATCATTACAATTCTAATGGGGGTTTGGTTACAGCCTTGGTTCGATTCTGCTGGATTACAAGCATTTGGAGAATCAGGCTCTACTCAAGCGAGATGGGTTGGGCTACAACTAGCATCAATTTTTGCTTTCACATTCGTAATACTGTGGCTAGCAAAGAAGCATATGCAGCACATTATCAAATACGGATTGATGTTTGTTCTGTTCTTAGCTCTGTGTTACACAACTGTACCAGGAGCGCACATATTGTTGGTACCAGAAGTCGAAACTGAGCCGTTTGTGTTCACTGATTCCCAAGAAATAGAAGAAGAAATGGTCTCGATGAATACCGATGGTACGATGATCACTCAAATTATAAACTGGACTGACAACTATTCCAACCATACATTTGTGATTTCAAAAAGGGCTACTGACACCTCATTGGATTGGTCCTTTGAAATCAAGTCGTTCCCTGGTGAACCAATGATTAATGTTGTTGAAGGTGAACATTCGTATACTGCCACTAATGGCGCTTGGATTTGGTCGTTTGAGAAAAGTACCGGAGAACTTCTAAACCAATATGCTTGTTTTGACAACCAAAATTGGAATGGAACTCTCGAGGATGTTAAACCGCTACAAGATATCGATGGCTGTATTGCAGCACTAGAGATTGTTGAAAACCCCGATGGTGACTTTGAACAAAGCAAAGGAGCATTGTACATCACTACTGGAGGAAACGAATTAGTTCGCAGGAACACATTCCATGATACCAACATCACTGCGGGTCAAGCAAAGTGGTCATACCCCCAACTGCAGATGAATGAGAAATTCCTACATGCTAGCCAATATGATGATGACAGTCTGATAATTGCTACACCGAGTGGTGCTACAATGATTAAACTTGAAGAATATTCTGAGTCTTATTCCGAAGGCCCAGTCACCCCTCCTGGCTGGATAGATGAATGCGCTGTAGAGTGGCTATACCAAACTGATGTTAGCAACCCTGTAACAGCATTCAACATTGTGTCAAGTCCTTGGGATGATGATGAACAATTAGTCATGCTAGGCCATTCTGATGGCTTGATCAAGAGCTGGATAATCGATGAGGAAGTCGAAGAGCCGTTTGGAACATTCGAAGAAGAAGATAGATTCCTTGGCGACGATGTGTTCGAAGGCCCAATAAGCGCAATTGAAAGTTTTGACCTTGATGGTGAGAATGGAAATGAATTATGGATTGCTGATGCTGATGGCATCCACGGCCTGTTCTATTCGTCACTTATCGAATATGCAACATTCGATATTGTTCTTGATAATGACAGTAAATTGTCGGCAGATGGATTTGAAATTCAAGCGATTAGTGTTGGTGGATTAGAAGAAGCACAATGGGCGCATGATAACTATTCGATGGTGGTAGTTACTGGAGTATTTGATGAAGATACGATGTACAACTCCTACGGAATACAATGGGATGATACTGCCTTCTTCTTAGGAATTGGTCTCTCAATTATCTTGATGGCTGCATTGATTATTCGACCAGAATGGTATGTCGTCAACACGGTAGGAGTCCTGGTGGGGGCTGGAGTGATAGTTATGCTGGGCGTAACATTTGTTCCAACTTTGATTGTCATATTCATGATACTAGCAGCCATTTACGATGCTTGGGCTGTATACCGTTCGAAACATATGCTTGACCTTGCAGATACTATGATTGGGTTGAATTTACCGATTTTGTTGGTTGCACCGCAAGAGAGTGGTTACTCTATGCTTGATGAGAAGGACAGTATTCGACCTCCTGAAAGTTCTGAAAATAAGGTCGGTTCCACATCGCCTCCTGCTAAGATGAAGAAGCGAAAGAAGCCGAAGGAAGCTATGTTCATGGGTCTTGGCGATGTCATATTCCCTGGAATGCTAGTAGTTTCTTGCGTCAACTCAATTTCTACAGATGGATTAGCAGTCGGCATATCTGCTCTGATTGGTGGACTGATCGGTTACTTTGTCCTGATGGGATATGTAGCATCTGGCCGCCCTCAAGCAGGATTACCGTTACTGAATGGCGGGGCAATTCTGGGATACATTGTCGGTGGATTGATTTTCGTAGGTAGTGCTGCGTTTTCGTTTGGTATTTCTTTGTGAGTTGGTTACTATGCTGAGTATGGAATTGTTTCGAAACGATGCGGATAAAATCCGTGCGGATCATGACAAACGTGGCATAACCCACGAACGTATTGACAAAGTTATCGAGTTAGACCAGTTATGGAGAAACGCTCTCAAAGACATGGAAGATGGACGAAGAGAGCGGAACCAAGCCGCTAGAGGTATCGCTGATGCCAAGAAGAGCGGAGATATGGATTCTGCAAACAGCATAATGGCTCAAGTGAAAGATTTAGGAGAACGTATTGCTGCTCTTGATGAGAAAGCCAATTCACTTCTTGAAGAGCGAGATGTCATCCGGATGCGCATTCCAAATCTATTGCATGATGCTGTCCCTGTGGGTGATGATGAAGGCGGCAATACTCAGCATTCCATTCATGGCCAAAAGCCAGATTTCAGTTTTGAACCACGTACGCATAATGAAATAATTGAAATGAATAAGTGGGTCGACTTAGAAAGAGCTGCTAAAATTGCAGGAAGTAGATTCTTCTTCCTAAAAGGGGACTTGGCCAGATTAGAGTTAGCACTCCAATCATACGCTGTTGATTTCCTTATTGACAGAGGATTCACTCTCGTTCAACCTCCGGTGATGATGAATAGAGACGCCTACGAAGGCGTTACAGATTTGTCTGATTTTGAAACTGTGATGTATGGCATTACTCCAGATCCATTGTACATGATTGCAACTAGCGAACATCCACTGACGTCAATGTACATGGATGAAGTCCTAGAGCCTAGTATTCTACCTATCAAAATGGTCGGAGTAAGTCCTTGTTTCAGAAGGGAAGTAGGAGCACACGGTCTTTCTGATAGAGGAATATGGAGAGTTCATCAATTCACCAAGATTGAACAGGTAGTAATTACACACCCTGATGATTCTTGGGATCACCATGAAGAATTATTGAAGAATTGTCTTGACCTTTGGAATGCTTTAGACTTGCATTACGAGGTAGTAAACATCTGCACGGGAGACATGGGTACTGTCGCTGCAAGGAAGTACGACCTTGAAGCATGGCTTCCAGGTGCTAATGCGTACAAAGAAATCGTTTCATGTTCCAATTGCACAGATTACCAAGCAAATCGCCTTCACATGCGTTATCGCACTAGTGAAGGTAATGCAGCAGTACACACTCTCAACTCTACGGCTGTAGCTACAAGTCGCGCATTAGTCGCTATCATGGAACAAAACCAACTTGAAGATGGCAGAGTTAAGGTCCCTGAATGCTTAGTACCATTGATGGGTGGAAAAGGCCATCTCGAACCTTGCCAATGGTGATTAAATGCGGTGTATTTTCCTTTCTTTATTACTTGTACTCGCCCCTTTGAGTGGATGCTTTGGAGAAGAAACCGAAGAGGAAGTCACGCCAACATTGGTCGTAACTGATGTGTCCATGGCTACTCGTGGCCAATACATGACTATCGAGGTTGATTCAAATGTGGATTGGACATTCAATCGCTCTGCAGGCCTATTCTATGTCGATGATTTTGGAGTACTGAGAGACTCAGTTAGCACTACATTCTCATCAGAAACAAAATCGTTAGAGTTATTGATTTTGGACAGTGAAAGAGAATCTGTAAACATTTCAGTAACAGCCGGTGATGAGTTCTGGAATGCTACTCTGATGCTTGAAGATAGTCAAGACTTGATGCTAGTTGATGGCAGGCGTGCTTACGACACCATAGACATGCTAACCAGTTCCTACAACAACAGATGGTGCGCTAGTGCTTCGGTTCACGAAGGTGGTTCCGCATACGAGGAAGCTGCTGAGGCAATGGCTGAAGAAATGAGAGGAATGGGATTCGACTTTGTTGAAGTAACTCGATATGACGACGACCCGGACCAATTGAATGTTGTAGGCTATAATTGGGGAAGAACAAACCCTGACGAATACATAGTCATAGGTGGGCATTTCGACATTGCTTACGTATTCACTCCGCCGGGAGGAGGCACAAACGAAGGTGCAAATGATGACACATCCGGTTCGACTGTGTCACTAGAGATGGCTCAAGCGCTGGCTAAGATGGAATTCGACCATACTGTTGTCGCAGCATTGTGGGCTTGTGAAGAAGAAGGATTGCTGGGGTCACTAGCATATGTCAATCATCTGCCTGAAAATGTGACAGTCAAGTCATACTTGAACTTCGATATGGTCTCACTGAACTATCCAATTATTCCGCTTTCAGAACCAATTGTTGGACCGGGTGGAGAAATTTTCGCTCCTACAAAGTACGAATGGCAAATTAGTATTGCAGGCGCAAGTGAAAGCAACATGCAATTGATGTACGAATGGGTTGGAACTACAATAGAAGATGATCTTTCATACAGGCCAACCGATGGAAACCCGATTAATTGGCAGATAGCAGAATCGTGTGCTTCTGACCACTGTGCTTTCTTTTCTGCAGATTACCCTACTTTCAACTTCTTCAGCCCAGGTGGAGAGATTTCATTCTGGCAAGAGTGGCACTCCCCATCTGATACACTTGAATTCATGACAGCAAAGGCTGGAGGCCAGGAAGGAATGGCAAGTGGATTCAACAGTCTTGTTTGGTCTTCGCTCGACCTCTTCGTCCGAATTGATAACTCGGATGAATCATTCCAAGGCCGATGGCTAGAAGCCTGATTATTCATTCTTTGGTGATTGGATGATAACTATTGAAATTGAACAGTGGAAGACTCTTTGTGATGAGTTCAAGTTATTCTTTGATTCCTTAGGATCAGTAAAAGAAGAGAACAATTACATCCAATTCAAATCTTTTAGCAGCAATGTTTCTACTGGTTTTTCGATATCAAAAGAAGGAAACTTTGCTGCATCAATGCCTCTTCATGGATTAGAAGGTAAGGCTTTGACTGTTTCTTTTGACAAGGTGGAACATGCGGTTCATGTACATGGTTCAGAATCTAAATACACGTACAGGGTTCCCCAAGAATTACTTGATCTGAGAAATTGATTAATCATACCTTCTTGGTTAGAGTGCTCAATACATGCTCAATATTTGCCTTTGGTGCAAACCTATGCCACAGATGCGCCATTGGAATCCATAGTAATGTGTACACTAAGACAACAATCATAGAGACAGAAAAACTCCAATCGTTTGTCTCGTCGAAATTGTAGAAGAGCCCTATTGGTATGAAGTGAAGAAGATAAACGCTCAGTGAAATTTTACCTAACGGATTAAGCAAAACCGTGTTGTATGCTTGCAGTATAATCCACAGAAGAGAAACTCCGGTAAGCGCAGCGATTAGGAAAGGGGCGTTTGATGGGAAAAATGTGAGTATAGAGTTGCCAGATGGCGCAGCCCACTCTAATCCATTTTGTTCAGAATAGATTAGTGTTGTAATACAGAACAACAAGCCTGCAATAATTGGTGATACACTCTTTTTGCTAATCGGGAAAGTGCGTTCTGCTTCCTGCTTACAAGCAATCCATGAACCAAATACAGCAAAAATAATCCAAGGGAATAGTGGATAAGTCCCTGTAATAATTAGATGTTTAAACAAGATGATGATTGATGATACTTCGACTCTATCACTCCATTGACTGGAACCTTGTAAGTCTGACAAAAAGAAGACTGTAGTTAAGATTGCGAATATCCAAATCCACAATGTTGAGGAACTCTTGTTGGGATTCATTCGAAATGGGTTAACCCACAGGGGCTGAGTCAATGTCAAGATTGCGAATAATGTCAGGACTCCAGGAGTTAATGGTTCGAATAAATGGGGTGCGAAGATATTCACCGCTATTTGTGAAACAAGCAAGAATGCTGCTCTAATGTAACGCTGATTCGCTGTTGCTGATGAATGAAAGCAGCCCCAACCAAATATCGTAACAAATAACGGAGCCGCCAGCCCTCCTAATCCTGATACCAAGTAGATCAGTGCTGAAGGCTGTGTGTTAGCGCTTGGTCCCCATGTAGCTGCTGCATGAACCATTACCATCAGAAGAACTGCAACGGCTCGAATAGAATCGACATGTGCGATTCTCTTGCTCATAGAATGTTCTTGCAGTTGCACTATATCAACAACCTCTCAATCCACCCCTCCATTATGGAGGGGTGAATCAAGAATGTATCTAGAATCTAATTGATTCACTCTCTGCGAATTAGCGCAGCGCCTAGAAGACCAATGGTTGCTAGGATTCCTGTGAATCCAGGCATCATTGGGTTCTCATCAGAGTAAGAATCGGCTTCTTCAGAGTGAAGACGCGCTCCGTTCCATTCTCCAGATATCTCGTCCGAAGATGCGTCAATTATAATCACGTCTCCCATAGTCAAAGTTCCACTTTCATCAGAATCCATGAACATGATTGCATTCTCGGAGGACAACATATCAACCTCTGATTCCATTAGAATCGAAGAGAGTTGCACTGAATATGCGTCTTCACCGCAGTCTGATGACATCATCATACCAGTCATGGAATCCATCTCTTGAGTACATTGGGCAAGCACTAAACTATAGTCGTCTAGGTCTCCTTCAAGTCCTTCCATTCCGAATACCAAGAACATAACGCTGTCAGAGAACATATCTTCACCATCTTCTCCGTCTTCATCGCCCATTTCCTCCATCATTTTCATGAACTCTTCGAAGTCAAGGCCGCCACTGGAATCGCTATCAAAGTTGTTAATCATTGCAGATAGCATCTCGAAATCTTCGTCAGACATTGGCTCTTCATCTTCAGATTGGTTAGATGAGTCTGCCCATTCTGAAGCTGTTACTTCACCATCATCGTTGGCATCGATCATAGCGAACAAGAATTCTGGATTGTCTTCCATATCGCCGTTGTCCATTGTTTCCATCATTGCCTCGAATTCAGAATAGTTTAATCCCATACTGTCATCTTCATCGAACATATCCATCATATTGCTCAAGCCATCTATATCCTCTTGAGTCATTGGTTCCTCATCTGAATTGTTAGATGAAGCAACCCATTCTTCTAGAGTGACCTCTCCGTCACTGTTTGAATCAATCACAGCGAACATTAATTCAGGGTTTTCACCAAATGCATCGTCTTCACTATCAAGCGTGTACATCATGTTTTCGAATTCAGAGAAATCCAATCCGCCACTGTTGTCTTCATCAAAGAAATTTATGATTAATGCAAATCTATCCAGTTCGTCTTGAGACATTGGCTCATCACTTTGATTGTTCATGTTTTCCCATTCACTGAATGTTACTTCACCGTCTTCGTCGGAATCCATCATGCTGAACATCTCTTGATAGTTAGGGTCTTCATTCTGGCGGGAAAGCATTGAGTTTAGGTAATCAAATTCAGATTCATTCAACATACTGTCGTTGTTCATGTCGCTCATGTTGAATTCATCATAAGCATGGACGTCTGAAGCACTCATGTGTCCATATCCATCATTAGCAAGGTCTTCGTCAATACAAGCCTCTAACTCATCATAGGATACCATTGTGTTGTCATCAGAATCGCAATCTTGTAGTTCTCTATCGAAGGACCAGTCGCCGTCACCATCATAATCGTCGTTTTCTTCTTCATTCACGACGATTAGAATTCCACTGCTGAGTTGGGAGTCATATTGATAGAACACAATCATTTCACGTCCTCCGTCAGAGTCAGAAATTGTGAATCCATTTGCATCGCTATCTGTGATGTTTCCGGACCATACTGTGCACGTGTTACTCTCGTTGTTGTATTCTCCTTCACAATCATCCGCGCTTTCGTCGTCTTCCATTGTGACTGTTTCATACAATTCTGAACCATTTACGGCCTCTATTGTTCCGTAATCACACATTGTAACATTAGGTTCCTCTTCCCAGCATGATTCATACATCATGTGTGTTGGTAGAGTGAATGTAGAGTTATCAAATGTGTAGTTCACATCTTCTGCTGAAGTGTCACACAATGAGTAATCTAAGTTGGAGTTGTTAAAGACTGATGAAAAGTTTGTAGTAGAATCCAAAACTGATTCGTCTACGAAGTTAACACACCTGTACATTGCAATCTCGTCATCGCCTTCCTCGTTATCATCGTGGTCATCATGGTCATGGCTTTCACCATTGTACTCGTCCCAAATTTGGTCTTGGATCTGGGTATGGAACTCTGCCATCTCAGATTCATCTAGTGTTGAAGATTCATCCGTATCTACTTCTTTGAATATTAGTTCAATGTCTTCCGCTGACATTTCACTGAATGCAATGCCGAATGGCGTTTGTGAATCAGCGTCAGGAGTTGTTGCCCTCCAGTAGGTAGACTGGTATTCGAGTATCTGGTCTAATGAAGTGTTGGACTCGGTGTCGCCAGAAAGGTCAGTAAATGCAAAGAAAAGCTCGTCCCAGCATTCGCCACAGTTGTCATCTTCATAGTCGACTAAACCGTCACAATCATTGTCTAAACCATCAATCTCTTCTTCAGGGTTATCAGGGTAAATCCAAGGGTCATTGTCGTCGCAGTCTTGGGTTTCATCGTATCCATCATTATCATTATCTACCAAGTCATCATCTTCGCCGTCATCACTGTCATCTGATGTATCCATCTGGATTAGCATGAATGGCAGAGCGTCTAGAGGAAGAGTCTCATCTATGATGGTGCTTCCTGAATTGATCAGCATAAATTTGACCCAATTGGATGTGCTTTCAACATCCATCAAAGCAAACCCTGTTACGGTGAAATCTTCAGTGGTGTAAACTTCTAGATGTCCAAATGGTGCACCTTCGATATTTAGTAACCCAGTGAATGTCATTCCTGATTCTGTTTTATCAAATCCAGTGAATGTTGCATTAGGCGTAAAGTAAACGGTGTAATCGCTTGAAGATGGGTCTTCGCCATCATCATCCATATCCATTCCGTCATCGTCGCTATGGTCATCAGAACCGCTGTCTGCATTAACCCACATGTAGTTTCCATCTTCACAATCTTCAGCATTGTCGATCTCGTACAAAATTGTGTGTGAACCCATGTCATAGCATATCATTTCAGCATCGCCATCATCTGAATTGTCATCCGATTCTGCCACATAGAATGTGAATTGAGAGGAAACCGCTGTATCACTAGACTGGCTTTCAAGCCAAACTGAGAATACTACATCGAAATAATTACCACCCAATAGCCCATCAGTGTCGATGTTGATTTCGGCATAGCCTGCTTCAAGATAGTCCCAATCGTTGTAATTGTCTTCTTCTTGAATATTGGTAATTGCGTATTCAGGGTCGTTTCCGTTCTTAATTAGCATCATAGTATAGTAAGGAGCTGTTGCCGGATCATCTGAGAAATCACCAGTAATAGCAATAGTTACTATACCATCTTCTTGAGATATATCAAGCGTTGTAATCTGAGTTGTTTGGCGACCCTCTGTATCATCTGAGTTGTCATTTAATTCAACCCCTTCGTCTGAGCCATCGTCACAATCTTCTTCGCCATCATTGACCCAGGATTGAGGAATTTCTTCTCCGTTATCACAAATGAACTGGCCTTCATCGTCTCCGCTATTCATTAGAGCTTCGATTAAATCTTCATAGGTGCCTGCATGCTTCATACGAACCTGCGTTGATTCCCCATCCTCAATCATAGTGTATTGAATCTGGTTACCTGAGATTATCATTTCTTCAACTGTGGTGTAATCCTCGTAATTGTTTTGAGATGTTACTTTGTATCCAGTAGGGTTGACCACTACTGTTTCCATGTAACTCCAGTTATCTTCGCTTGAAACTTCCATAGTGTAGCCCATTGTTGAGTTGACTTCAGTCAAGTCTGGTCCATCTTCCATCAGTTCAATAAACGCGAATATTCCGGATTCAAGTAGTTCTTCTGAAGCACAGAGTTCATCATTGGATTCAGTAGCATTTTCGTTGTATGTTAATGAGGCTTCATCATCGCACCCAACTATACTGATCGGGTCATCATCGTCACTAGCATCCAAACATCCCGAAAGAAGTAGTAGTGCAGTCAAGCATATGGCTATCGCTTTATCCATAGTCCCGCCCAAAAATCCATCATTTAAAGGGTTTGAGCAAACTAATATTGAAAAATAAGCCCAACTCAGAAACAGATGTTCAAAAGCAAATCAGTTAATTTGCGGCCATGAAGTACTCCTTATCTGTTGCAACAATTACGTTTTTGATGGTACTTAGTGCTGCCACAGGAGCCACACTATTGTCTCTCAGTCAATCGAACTCCTCCGATTCTGGTGCATTCTCTATTGATTCTTCATCGGAATACGGAATAAATCAATACACATTAGTCGAGATAGATGAAGGTGATAACGATGAAGAAGATTTCATAACCGAAAGGCTTCATGAGTTCACCTTTGAATCTAACAACGCCGGAGAGGTGGTTTCTTGGGACTTTGGAGACGGCACAGTAGGAACTGGGGTTTCTATTGTACATTCGTTTGCTCAGCCAGGTAGTTACCTCGTCACAGCAACCTCGACTTCAGAAGATTCTCTAGATATCGATACAATTGAGATTCTAGTTGAGAAGGAAGTTACAGTCGAATCCGATAATATGGAATGTGTGTGCGCACCAACAGCGAAATCGACAATTATTGATTTGATGGTGGCTGAAGGAAAGTCGTCCTATCAAGGAGTAACTTCGGTTGCACACGATGGTAGCAGTGAATCATGCGCATTACGAAACCCCTTGCAAGAGTGCCATTTGAGAGTAATTTTAGAAAGGACGCTCGATGGATCTGTAATAGGACAAGAGGTCTTGTTTGACGACACCTTCCGTACAAACGAATACAATGTTCCATTCGAATTAATTGATACTGATATTGAATCTGGTGAAGGATTACAGCTGCGTCTTGAAACCGACCAATTGAGAGACTGGCACAAGCCAACTACTGTTTGGAGCATGACTGCACCTGCATGATAATCAGCCTAAACATACTGAATCTACATGGAAGAGATTTTTCCTTCATTTAGTGGAGAGAATCTAAACAAGGAAAGGAAAACGATTCCTGATGATTATACTGAAAAGAATTTAATCGTGATTATAGCATTCCAGAGATGGCATCAAAGACTTGTAGATTCGTCGATTGATAGTCTAGAAAAGATGGGAATTAGTGATACCCACTATATTCTCGAGGTCCCAGTGATTGAGAAGACAACTTGGTTCCGAAAGATCCGTCTCGATACTATAATGCGTGCTGGCATCAGAGACAGTGATGTCCGAGCTAGAACTATCACTTTGTATACTAACAAGGCTAACTTTACTGATAAATTTAGCATCGGCAATGAAGATTCAATCCATTGGTTTGTAGTCGATCATATCAGTCATCAAATCCTATTAAGAGGAGAGGGGTTGATTTCACCCGAAGATATTTCAGGAATTAAATCGAGGTCGAAATCGTAAACTGAAATTACAATTTTGGGATAGTAAAAAACATTCTATTATAACAGAAATCCAAAATGTTCGGCTTATGAGAAAAACCTCCGTTAGCCTATTGATGATTCTACTGTTATGCTCCAGCCTACCTCTAAACGCTAGCGCGGGACCAAGCGATGACATTCCAACTAACGCCTCAAATACTGGCGTTCACAACTCTTTGGTAGCAGCATTAGGCCATGCTGACCTAGTTACTACGTTACAAGGCACAGGACCGTTCACTGTATTCGCTCCAACTGACCAAGCATTTGCTGACGCAGGTATTGATCTGGCTGACTTTGATACAGATGAAGAAAATGAAACTCTGTCTAACATTTTACTTCACCATGTGTACGCAGGAGAGGTTACCTCTAGCATGCTTACTGATGGTATGCTTGCGGAAATGGTCAATGGTGACAAGGTAAAATTCGGAGTAGGGGCAACAGTAACTGTTGGAGAAGCAACTGTAACTAGCGCTGATGTGGTTTCATCTAATGGAATAATCCACGTTATTGACAAAGTCTTGATGCCTCCTGCCGACATTCCGACAACAGCTGGCACTACTGGGATTCACAACTCCTTAGTCGCTGCAGTAGTTCAAGCAGATTTACTAGCAACTCTGGAAGGGCCGGGACCATTTACTGTATTTGCACCTACAGACCAAGCATTTACCGATGCAGGTATTAGTCTATCAGCACTTGACACACCTGAAGGTAAAGTTACGCTTGCTGACATACTACTCTACCACGTAGTTTCCTCTGAAGTTCCTGCGTCAGCAGTAACAGACTGCATGTCCGCAGATGCTGCTAACAATCAGCCACTGTCTTTCACAGTTGGCGATGGAGTGATGGTTAACGATGCAAACGTAGTAAGTGCAGACGTCATTACAAGCAACGGTCTAATTCACGTAATTGACAAGGTGCTAACTCCAAGTGATACGCCAAGAGATATCCCGAGGACTGCGCAATGCACAGGTACACATGATTCCTTAGTGGCTGCAGTAATACAGGCTGAATTGCTCGAAACACTGCAAGGACCAGGTCCTTTCACTGTATTCGCTCCAACTGACCAAGCATTCACTGATGCAGGCATTGATCTCGCATCAATGGATACTCCTGAAGGTAAGGCTGCACTAGCTAATATTCTGCTATACCATGTGGTTTCTGGTGAAGTTGCATCCAGTGCACTGAGTGACGGAATGACTGCAGAGACAGTTAATGGACAAGACCTTACATTCGATCTTACATCTGGTGTCATGGTTAATGACGCTAGTGTAACTGCAGCAGATGTTGCTACCAGTAATGGAGTAATACATGTAATCGACAAGGTGCTAATGCCTCTTGGCGACATAACAGAAATTGCTGCTGGAACTGGCTTACATGACTCATTGGTCGCTGCACTAATTCAGGCAGAGTTAGTAGAAACTCTACAAGGAGATGGACCGTTTACTGTATTCGCTCCTACTGATCAAGCATTTACTGATGCAGGAATTGACTTGACCACCTTGGATACACCTGAAGGGAAGGAAACCCTTGCTAACATCTTGCTATACCACGTTGTTGCTGCAAATGTCCCTTCAAGCGCAGTAACTGATTGTATGACCGCAGATGCTGCTAACAGTCAGCCTCTTGCTTTCACAGTTGGAAATAGTGTGATGGTGAACACAGCAACAGTAACACTCGCTGACGTTTCTGCAAGTAATGGAGTAATACATGTAATCGACAAGGTGCTAACACCTTCCGATAACCCAAACAATATTCCGCGCACTGCTCAGTGTACGGGAGTTCACACCTCATTAGTAGCTGCACTAATCCAAGCAGAGTTAGTAGAAACTCTACAAGGAGATGGACCGTTCACTGTATTCGCACCAACAGACCAAGCGTTTACTGATGCAGGAATTGACTTGGCTGCATTGGATACACCCGAAGGAAAGGAAACCCTTGCTAACATCTTGCTATACCATGTGGTCTCTGGCGAAGTAGCATCCAGTGCTCTGACTGATGGAATGGTTGCAGAGACTGTTAACGGAGATGAGATAACATTCGATTTGACATCTGGAGTTATGGTCAATGGCGCTAGCGTAATTACAGCAGATGTTGGCGCAAGCAACGGAATAATTCATGTAATTGACAAGGTGCTAATGCCACCAGCTGACGAAGACGATTCTTCTGATGAAGCAAAGAGTTCTACGGATGATGATGATTCGAGTTACACCATTTGGATAGTAATTGGTCTAATCGTAATTATTGGAGGTGCAGGAGCAGTTCTGTTCATGAGGAGCAAGGACTCTGAACCCTTAATGGAAAAAGATCTGAGTGGCTTACTAGGACAGTTAGAGCCTGTGGAAGCCACAGCATACGCTACACAAACTGTCCAACAACAATATCCGGCTCAGCCGGCACAGATGGCACAACCAGCACAGGTTACTCAGCCTATTCAAATGACTCAGGCAGTACAGCAACCAGTAGTTGCAGAACCAGCGGTTCTCAGGCAATGGACAGATGAAGCAGGATATACCTGGAGATCAACAGATGATGGAAACACCTACTGGTGGAACGGAGCCGATTGGCAGAAGCACGGTTGAACTTCAACGATTAGGGCCACCACGTCTTGAATTGACGGACATGAGAACTACCTCATGTACTGGAAAGGCTTGCAGATTAGGATGATGATGGGTATCCTATGTTACACCAGTTTTGGAACGTGGGCCTTTGAAGCACTACTGCCGGGATTTGATTTCATGCAGTATGCCGGGTTAATCGTTATACAGTCAATAATAAATATTCAACCATGGCAGAGAAATCTGGAGCTTCTCCTGTTGATTCCAAAGACATAGATTTTGATCCTAAATCCAGCGCTATGAAAGGATGGAAAAAGAAGTATTACGACAAAGAAGAGCCTGCAGTGGACACGGTCACCAAATCTAGCGGAGAAGAAGATTTGAGTAGTACAAATCGATTTAACAGAAAGTTCTGCATTGTTCTCATACTCATGTCGATAGTTGGAGGGGTTTTCTCATACATAGGATATGTTCTTGCTCCAGAATCATGCTCTTCACGTGATGACACAATCTTCGAAACTATTGGGCTTCCACTATTCATGATAAGTTACTTTTTGTTTCCGATTAGTCTAATATTTTGCTTGGGATCTTTAGTGAATCCTGATATGAATACATCCAATATGTTTTTTTGGACTCTATCTACCGCAATTATATTAGTTATTTCAGCTACAATTTTCATTGAATATGTCATACAAGACATGTTCTGTGGATGTTTTGGTTTCCCTGGAGAAGATTGTTCTTGATTCGACTATCAAATAATCAATTTCGGATTATTAGAGAGGAGTTGTCCGAATACCCATGCGAATGGATTTGTTGTTGAATGGGCTTTGTGTGGGTCATTCTAGACGCCACCTATTAGTCTGGTTTCTTCTTGAGAATGAAATCTACCATGGGGGCAAATGTATCCCCGTGTGGATAAGGCGAGATCACATCTGCAACTTCGGCTAATTCATCAAAACACCCGCCCACCGCAACGCTATGTCCTACATACTCAAACATCGATATGTCATTCGGAGCATCACCGATTGCTAGCACTTCGTGTGCTTCAATCCCCATTCTCTTGAGGGCGACCTCTAGGCCTTGGGCTTTCGAGAGCTGAGGTTCCATCAGATGTATTGCAAATCCGGTTTTGACGACAGACAGATCTGAAAATTCACTTGCGGACATTAATTTTGTAATCGCTTCCAAATCTTCATTTGGAAATAGACACCATTCAGATTCCCTCCAAGCATTTGTCGTGATTCCATCTGCATCTAATTCTAATCGTTCAGCTAACATATTTGCAGCATCTTTGGCACGCGCCCCATCGGCTCGCAAAATCGGCTCTCCCCATTCAGGGTGCCAGACCACTCCTCCATTTTCGCAAACCATTGGCCCTGTAGCACCAATGAAGCGCCACAGTCCGTATGTAATTGCTCTAACATTTCCTGTAGACAGAATAACCGGTATACCTGCGTCTTCAAGACGCCTCAGGGCAACGATTGCACCCAGGTGAATCTTCTTATTTTTGTCGGTAATTGTACCATCGATATCCACGGCAACCGCCTTGGGTGTCCATCCATCAGGTGTCCACAGCATATTTCCTCCTAACGGATGTTATTCAATACGCTTGCGATACGAGCCTTCATGACCGATGAACTGTCGCCCAGTATTGTGCAGGAAGACTCCGAGGAATTCTTGTCTCTCGAGGAAGGGGATAATGCGCCAACACCCGAGGCTCCTAACCCTCAAACTCGCAAATCTTCCTCCGATCAAACAACAAACACAACCGAGGCTGAAGTAATTGATATGGAAGTTCTTGGGGAGTATAGTGGCACCCATACTGTCAGTTGGCCGATTCAAGATATGGATTGCCCACACTGCGCTTCAGAAGCCATGAGTGCTCTAAACCGTTTAGATTTAGTGAATAACTCTATTGTAAGCGCTACAGAAGGAACAGTAACAATCGATATTGACTTTGAGAAAGGTAACATTTCTCAAGCTTCAGCGATATTAAATTCACTTGGAAACGGCCCTAACATTCCGTTCATGGAAATCGAGGGTGTCAAAGCCAGTGATGTGGCGGCTAGGCATTCAACATCAGTCAAGAACCTCCCTCGTATTTTCCGCCGCCAACCCGGTGTTCTAAACTGTGAAATTGAAAAAGAAGGATATATTATACTTCAAATCGTTCCAAATTTGCCTAATGAATTACGCAAAGCTATGGAATCATCCATACGTAGTGTAATAGGGGGAGATTATCGTCTGGTAACGACCTCAATAAAGCGTTTAACTTCTGGAGAATGGAGAATGATTGGCTCTGGGCTAGCATTTGTAATGCTTATTTTGGTATTTATCTGTGAATTTATCACCGACAATCCTTACGTCATCGGTTCATTCGGTCTTTTAGGAGTGGTATTTGGAGGATATACAATGTTTTCCAAAGCATTGGCATCTATTCGAAATCAGCAACTAGGTTTCCAAGTTCTCACTTCTTTAGCTGTAATTGGAGCATCAGTTCTCCAAGCATGGGAAGAAGCACTGATGGTAATAATTCTAGTATCCTGGACTGAACATATGGAAGGCGAGGCTCTAAATAAAGCTAGAAGGGCAATGCAAGGCGGTCTTGACAGGCTCCCTCTAAAAGCAAGACGCCTCCCTCAGAAAAACTTCAGTAGTTTCTCTATCGTTTCAGGACCATCATTAACTGCTCCTGCATTAGCATCAAATCAAGAGGCTGAAGAGATTCCAATTGGTTTAGTATTGAAAGGAGATCATTTAGAAATACGTAGTGGAGAATTAATTCCAGCAGATGGGAACATAATTTCGGGAACTGGTTCAATAAACCGTGCACCCCTTACAGGTGAATCAGTTCCAGAAGATGTATCCCAGGGGGATGAACTTCAGGCGGGATTAACATTAGCACGCGGACCAGTTACAATTGAAGTAACTGCGGTAGGAGAAGATACTAGACTTTCTGAACTTATTGACAAGGTCCATTTATTCAAGGAAAAGCCTACTAGATTGCAAGGGGCCTTGGAGAACTTTACTGCAATATGGGTTCCAATAGTATTATTTGGCGCAATTTTGGCATGGCTAGTCCAGCCAAATGCGGATTGGAAAATTATCCTTTTACTTTGGGTAGTCGCTTGCCCTTGCGCCCTTCTTCTAGCATCTCCTGTGCCTCATGCTGCTAGTATTTCACAGGCAGCAAAGTCCGGGGCAATAGCACGTGGCGGCGATGTCTTAGAATCCTTATCAAAGGTGAATCTAGCACTACTCGATAAAACAGGAACTCTTACCTCAGGCAGGCCAAGAATCGGGAAGATGACCCTAGCACGTGGTAGGAGAAGAGATTCAGCAATAGCCTTGGCCGCTGGCCTAGAAGCATCATCCAACCATCCTTACGCACAAGCGATTATCGCTCTGGCAAAAGATGAAGATGTCTCCCCTACGGCTCTAACCAATATTTCTGATGGAGAAGAAGGTGTTCACGCTAAGATGAAGGATGTCGATGTTGCATTTGTTCGAGCAGACAAATCATTGGTAACTGGCAAACTTCTCGAAGGTTTGGAAGAAGCGCTGAGTAACGGGCACGGAGCAAGCCTACTTCTGAAAGAACAAAAGCCAGTAGCACTGTTTACATTCATTCACGATGATTTACGGCAGGGTACAGACGAAATGGTCAAGGCTCTTTATGCTCAAGGAATCAATGTTGAAATTTTGTCTGGTGACAATCAAGACTCAGTGAGTGCGCTTGCTAAGACTATCGGGATTCCCGAATCTGCAGCACACGGAGAGATGACGCCCGAAGGTAAAGTGCAATGGGTGCAAGATCGTTCCAAGACTCACATTACAATGATGGTGGGAGACGGGTTTAATGACGCTGCAGCAATGGCAGCAGCGGATATCGGTATCGCAATAGGAACAGGAGAGTCTGCCAATTTAGAAGCGGCAGATGTTTTGATTCCAGGTGATGACCCTCGCCTAATATCAGATCTAATTACGCTATCAAAGCGTACTCATTCGGTTTTAATTTCTAATATCGTATATTCGGTTTTTGTTACGGCGATGCTTGTTTATGCAGTACTAGCTGGAATAAATGAAAACCTGGCTTTCGGCGTTCTTGTCCATGAATTGAGCGTAATTGGCGTAATAATCAATGGAGCCAGGCTGTCTGGAAGCGGAGGGACCTTTGCACTGATAGTCGATATTGGGAAGTCGATATGGACTGGAACTATAAACGCGTATAGATCATTATTGACCCCGTTTTGATAGTTAAACAAACGCTACCTTCAAGCCTCATGGCCAACAAGACCCAAACAACGGTGGAGTAAGATGGCGAGAATTCATGCAGACCCGGTCAGCACTTCTTTGATGCATCCAACCCGTCGTGCGCTCTATGTTGCCCTTTTAGAGGCGGATGAGTACACAACTGTTCAGTTGCAAAAAATCGTTGGCGTAGACAGGTACAACCTTTACCATCATCTAAAGAAATTAGAATCTCTTGGATTAGTTATGAATCACCGCGACCAGGGAAGAACTCGATGGTGGTGTGTTATCGATAGAGTGCCATTGCCAAACGATGGCAGCGCCGTATCTAGTGACAATACACTGGGTACTATCGATCTAAGTAACCCTAGAGTCCAGGCTGCAGCAAGAACAATGCTACGAGAACTCTCGGAATTATCCGGTAAAGCAATCAATTTTGATTCTGCAACTCTCGAAAGTTTAGAAATAACAGGTCGCAAGAATTGAATGTAACAATTTCAGAAGTAATGAGGTGTTAGGATTGACTGAGATAGAAGAAGAAGAAACTCCAGGAGTAGAGTCAAGAATTGCAACTCCTGACTTATCTTGTCCTCGTTGTAATAATCTGTTACCTAGTGGTTTGGGAATTATCACATGTGTCATGTGCAAAGCAAAAGTCGAAGTCGAACATGAAGGAACGAGAAGGAAATGGCGAGAGGAAAAAGTCAGTTGCCCAGAGTGTTCAAAGGTTTTAATTTCCGGCGTTGACAAAAGACCAGCAAACCTTCAATGTTCATCATGCCATACACATTTCGTAATCAAACCACACCGTCCTAAAATCGAAATAGCGTGTCCGTCATGTGATCGTAAACTTCGTATGAATAAGAGGCCAGGAGAAAGAGAAATCACCTGTCCTGCTTGTGAAACCGAATTCAAGGTAAACTTCTGAGGGATTAATCTGAAAACCACTTTTAGAATGATGGGAATTGCCGATTACATCACCATTGTAAATGGGCTGTTAGGGGTAATGGCGATTGTCTTTGTGATCCTAGCGGTTGAAGATATGGGTGAACCTTACTACGAGGGAGGTGTACTAACTGATTACATCTGGGCAGCAATGCTTTGTGTGATGCTTTCAGCATTTGGAGATATTATTGATGGACCTATTGCTCGAAGGTATTCAAAGCGGCAATTACTAGGCGGCTCTTTGGATATTATGTCGGATTGTATTTCGTTTTGTGTTGCACCATGTTTGATGATTTTCGCAATGTTTGGACGAATGGGGGAAGCATCCCCTATCTGGACAATCTCTCTGGCTCTAGGTTGTTTCTGGGTCATTGCTTGTGGAATGTTAAGGCTAGCACGTTTCCAACATGATGAAGGAGGATACGTTCCTTACTTCTACGGTCTATCATCTCCTGCCAGCGCTCTAATTCTTCTCTCGGCAGCAGGTCTATTTTGGCTACAGCCATCTTCAGGCTATGGGCCTGCGTTGTCCACATGGGACTGTAATGCTGCAATTTGTGGAAACGGTATTCCAAAACCATACTTCGATTTCTTAATCCTCCCAATTATGATTATTTGCGGTGGACTTATGATCTCAGATAGGAAAATGTCCAAACTAAAATCCGGGATTCAACTCAGATTATCATCTTTGCAATTTGCAGCACTGTTGTTTGCAATAATTCATGCTATGACTGAGACAGACACTTGGGATTCAGGTGAGGACCTTTCAGGAACAGGTTTCACTATGTTCTTATTCAGCTTCTCACTGTTCTGGACCATTGTATATGTTGTCGGAGGGCCACGTTTAGTTGCACTTGACACCATGGACGACCAGAGTGAGTAATGGCGCGCATCTTTCGTCGGATAAATCGACACGCGCGGTATAGTTACTATCGCGCACCTTATCTATCATGAGAACGGCATCCGTAAATGGATGGGGATCCTATGAGTGCTAGCGAAAGCAAGTCAACGACAGGAAGAGGGTTGAGAAGAGGTGGCGATAGCCAGATGGATCTTTCAGCCTTACGCGCTCAATTTACGTCTACTCCATCCCCATCTTTGGACCAGACAATGATGCAGAGCTCAAGGTTCCGTGAAGAAGAGAAGCTTCGAGCCAAACTTCGACGTGAGAGTAAGTTACGCCGTGAAGCATTAGCAGAAAGAATTTCACTTATGCAGGATAACATGGCTGTAGATATTTCTAGACAGCATGAAATGACTCTGAGTGCGTTTGAAGGCGACCTTCGTCGTCAGATGGAAGACGAACTATCACAATTAGAATCAGAGACTCTTAATCGCGAAGAAATTAGACTTCGTGAAATGCATGAGATGCGCCTGGAAAGAGAGGTTCAGACTCTGAAGGATACATTAGATGTTGAACAAGACAGAAAGGTTGAGGAACACAGATCGTTAGTTATCAGCCAATTAGAAAGCCAACTTTCTGAAGACCATCGCCGTAGATTATCTTTACAGAGAGAAAAATTAGAAATCGAATTCAATCAAGCACTACAAATGAAAATACGTGATCTTGAATCAACAATTCAGAAAGAAATGGAAAGCCGTTTCTTAGATTTAGAGTCTAAAGAAGTAGCCAAACTTGAAGAAAGCCAATCGCAGAAGTTATCTGAACGAGAGGAAGCACTACGCCGTGGTATCCGTACAAGGCTTGAGCAGCAACTGAAATTACGCCTCAAACAGAGAGAAGCAACCATGCGTGCTGAATATGAACGCAGAAGTCTACGACTCGAAGAAGACATAGCTGCTTCAATTCAGGATGAATTGGAAACCCGACTCTCTTCTGAAACAAAAGAACTCGAAGAAAGAATGCGTCAAGACATCGAACTTGCAGTAGCTCGTCGAAGACAAGAACTCAGAGGCGAAGTCGAACGTCAGTTAGAAGCTAGACATGCAGAAAAGTTGTCCGATAGGAAAGGACGCCTTCGGGAAAAGTACGATTTGACGTTCTCTAAGGCCGTTGATGATATTTCAAAATCACTCGAGTCCGAACTGGAATCAGAACTAGAATCTAGGATGGATCAGGAGTTTGAATCATACCGTAATGCTAGAGAAGCAGAGATACAAAACCGCCTGGCAAGATTCCGATATGAGAGAGAGGCAGAATTACACGATCAATTGTCCGAGAGGTTCGATTCGAAGAAAGTGGATTGGTCAGAGCGCCTAGAACTAGAATTCACAGCACGCGAAGCAGCAGCACGCAAAGCCATAATGTCCGAAATTGATGGTAGACTGAGGAATGAAAGAATAACTCATGAAACAGATTTAGATCTACTAAAGGAAGAGACAGTCCTAGAATTAGAATCTGAAATGGAAGACCGCCTTGCAGAATTCAGAAGTCGCAAGGAAGACGAAGTTGCAACTCAGCTCGAGAGACAACTCGACAAGAGAGAAGAAATCATGCGTAACAAGGCTCTCATCGAAGTACGTAAGAGAGAGGCCAACATTAGGGCAGAGATTGAAGCACAACTTGGTGTCAAGCGTGCTGAAATTAGAGATAGACTATCTAACTTAACTAAGAAAATGGACGACTTTAGGTCCATGGCTGAAGTCAAGATGAGAGAATCCATCGAAGGTAAAGTTCAGACAGAAATAGATGATGATGAATCACGTCTTGCAGAACAGCAATCCGAGTTTGATGAATTGAAATCACAGGATAGCAGAGCAGAAAAGCGCCAATCTTGGCTACAAGCGATATCTGGGCAAGGGACACAGGCAGAACCTCCTCAGATGGGACTGGATCCAAGTGCACTAGGTGCAAAACCGAGTGCGCTGGGTGCGAGCGCAGGTCGACCTATGCGAGGAGCAATGGCTCAAGCGGCGGCTCAGCACACTCCTTCAATGGGGCTAGCCGGAATGAGAGCACCTCGCTCTACTGCTAAATCGCTAAGTGGAGCACAACCAATTGCTAGGCCGGTAAAAGCGCCAATAGGTGGAATGAATTTACCAGCACAAGGGGCAATTTTGCCACAACCTATCATGCCTAAGATTGTCAGGCAGCCAATTCAACAACCAATGGTCCAGCCAGTAGTCCAAACGCCAGAAGTTTTCACTCCTGCCGTCGAACCAATTGCTGAGAAGTTGGTGAGAACGCCAGTAATCAGTCCACCAACGATTGCTACAGTTCAGGAACCAGTACTCGAACCTGCTACAACAGTTATTCCGATTGAAAGCCAATTAGAAATCGAGGACGTCAAACCTGAACCCGTTATTGATGAAATAGTTCCAGAAATTGAGTCTATGGACGATATTCTAGATGAAGCTCTAGATGCGGCTATGGAAGATGAAATGAACCAGGTTCAAGAAACTGTAATGTTGACTCCTATCAGGACCCTAAAGGTTGCAGAAGAGATCAAGACTGCAGTATTGAAGACTGTAACGGTCAAGACACTAACTCCGGTAAAGAGGAGAGGGCCACCGCCTTCTTCTCAACAGGGTGTAAAGCCTGATGTTGATGGTGAAAAAGAGGTTACTGCATCTCTAAAACCTGTAACTAAATTGACACCAGTTTCTTCACCTAATACAACTTTGAATATTATTTCAGAGGAAGAAGAAAACTGATTTCATCAAACGCTTTACTCCGAGCCATTGATAGTGTACCTCTGATTGGGGTAAGTTATGAGGAAGACCATTGCATTTGTTCTGGCAATCCTGCTAATACCTGTAATCCCGTCAGTCCAAGCAGAATCAAATCTGTTAGATGTGGGGGTTATCGACTCGGTGGATGGTAGATTCGTCCACACTTCATTCTCTTCATCATCGACATTGATTACTCTGACATCAACTGGCAACCTTTCAGAGCATTTCTGGGGAAGTGGTGAATTAATCACACAATGGTCAATTGAATTGAACATCTCTGCAAACTCAGCCACACCAGATTCTACCGGCTTACAAATAGCAGTTTCTCATACAGATGGCGTTTATGTCATCAATACCGAATTAAGAGTAGTATCGGCCATTTACAATACTAGTTCTTCAGTTGATTACGTGGTGTGGGATACCGAAGGCGAACTTTGGCTCGGGTTCTTTGGCGGTGAAAGAAAAGCAAAGGAGTTTGACGGGGTCGACTTTACAGGGTATGCAACTCCTTCCCACAATACTGCAATGACTGCAATGACAATAATTTCAGATAATAGAATAGTTACAGGTGGAAGAGACAATTTAGTCAAGGTAACTACTCAAGAAGGAGTTTTGGAAAGAAGCTTATCCGACTTCAGCCAATACCCTAGCGCGATAATCAATGATGGTAGTGGCAACATTATTGTCGGGTGTACAAATGGTGACTTATTCAGATATGACTTCAATGACTGGTCGATGGAGGAATTAGCAATTTCAAGCAGTCAAACGATTAACTCGATTACTATAGCAGATAATGGGAAAATCTTGGTAGGTACTCTAAATGGAAATTTACACATCATTGATGATGTCACATTCACCGAAGATGAAGAATATACATCTGCAGGCAGAGTCATGACTGCAACTTTTGGTAGTGAAGGCCAGTTATACATCATTACGACATTTTCAACATCCTCCAAAATCAGACTTTATGACTTAGATTCCGACTCTGATGGAGTATCAGATAGTTTAGATCTGTTCCCGCTAGACTCCACTCAATACAGTGACCTGGATGGCGATGGGTATGGTGACAACCCCGATGGAACAAATCCAGATACTTTTCCAGAAGATGTATCCCAATGGGCAGATGTAGATGGAGACGGCTTTGGCGATAACCCTGATGGGAACTCTTCAGACGATTTCCCTACAAACCCTTCACAGTGGAAAGACACAGATGGTGATGGATATGGCGACAATTCAAATGAAGAAATGGGAGATAGATTCCCCTTAGAACCAACTCAGTGGGCAGATACAGATTCCGATGGGTTTGGCGATGAAGTTGATGGATACAATGGCGACCATTGTCCTGAACAAAACGGATTCTCCGAAATCGATAGGAAAGGTTGCAAGGATTCAGACGGCGATGGATATTCCGACCCAACAGACGACTGGACAATTGGCGATGGTGCTGACTTCTCGATTTATGATAAGTCACAATGGATTGACTCTGATGGCGATGGTTACGGAGACAACCTATCTGGGAATGATGCGGACACGTGCCCTAACACAGCTGGAAACTCCACCAACACCTACATTCCTGAGATATCTGATGATGGCACATTAAGTCTAATCTATGTAGTCAGAGAAAAATTCGGTTGTATTGATAGTGACGGCGATGGTTTTTACGATTTAGGCGATGACTTACCCAACGATGGACGAGACTACATTGATACAGATGGAGATGAAGTTGGAAAGAGTCGAGATTACAATGATTCAAATCGATTAGTTCAAACAGAAGTTGACCACTGCGCTCAAGTTTCGACAGATGAAACTGAAATGTGCTTAGGAATTAGAAGTGTAGATTATCAAACTTATTTATCCGGATTATCCAATACCGATGATGCCCTTTCGTATTATCAATGGCAATTGTCAGAGCAGGAAGCAGAAGAAGAAGAAGCTTCCAGCAAGCAATACTGGTCCACAGCAGCAGAAATATTACCGTTCCTAGGAGCAGGTTTCGCCTCAATAGTCGCAGTCTTGCTAATATACGCAGCAATCGGTAAATCTCGCCGACGTAGATCATTAGTGAAGACATATGGGCTTGCATTCGCTAATGATGACAACAGTGCTGAGACCGAAGCCCTCGAAGGTAAAGCAGGTCTTTCTGCAGTTGGCGGAGTCGACTCTGGCAAATTCTGGGACGATGATGTTGATCCAATGGAAGTCGCTGATGATGGCGACTTAATCGGTGGCGGATTCGATGACATTGATCTGAAAGGATCTGAAGAAATGACTGAGACAACAGAAATAATGGAAGAAACCGCTTCTCTTGAAGAATTAGCAGGAATGCCTACTCAGAGTAAAGTTACAGAAGAAACCATTCCAGATATCGAGTCAACTACTGAGCCCGCATCACAAGAGGCGCCAGAAGCACCTCCTGTTCCTGCTGAAGGACTGCCTGACGGTTGGACAATGGACCAATGGAAATGGTATGGTGCAGAGTGGCTTGCAAAGCAAAAATAGGCTTAATCAGCGCGCCATACTATCGGTAGGCTGGACTTCAAATCTCCCAATTGAGAGCCACTATAAATCGGACTTCCGTCTACTTTCAATGTGCTAGTAATTAGCCAAAGAATCGCATTCCAACTTTTTGGTGCTGCGAATAATTCAACTTCACCTATTGTTGCTTTAACTAATAATTTACCTGCATCACTCTTAGAATCAAAGATGGCATGAACCAAATCTTTGGTAGAAAACATGTGGCCAGTTGGTCTCCAATCCATATGATCACCTCAAACCTTGAATGGTGCAAGATTTAGTCGCTGAACTAAGTGCTCAGCATTTACATCTGCAACTTCTTTCATTTGTGAACGTAAGTTATCCAACTCTCCATTCATTTTACTGAGTTTGTGAGTACGAATTAATTCTGTAATAAAAGCGTCCACACTCTTGTGTCCATCCATTGTTCGAAGAGTATTCAACTGTCTTCGAACCTCATAACTTACACTAACTGAGGTCATACCTTCGCCGGTCATGATTGACCTTGGAAACTCTAGACTACTTGAATCCCACGCGACTAGAGTCGTAACCCAAGCCTGTTTGTGGATATTACTAGTATGACCGGCCTTGTTTATCCAATAATAGACGTGGATGCTCAGTCACTCCGAACTGCCTACGCATTTCCTGGACTCTTTCATGATATTCTTTGGTAAGCGACCAATATTCTCTACTTCCCGCTCCTGCTCCACTGTTGCTCGGTTTGTTGAGGATTACAGTGGGAGCGCCAGTCCATGCTGCTTCGGCAACTTTAGCTAGTCGACGAATTGGTGTTTTGAAGACCTTTCTTGGAATTTTAGATTGAACCTCTTTACAAACATGCAGAGATAACTTCGACCTTTGGTCAACCATTGTCATAGCAACACCGAATATCTTCAAATTTCTATTGATTCTCTTTTGTATCATTTTAACACTGTTCATCAGCATGCTGAATCCTTCCAGTGCGTAATATTCAGCCTGGACTGGTATGAATACCCAATTCGAAGCGCATAGTGCATTGATCGATAGTAATCCCAATGAAGGGGGGGTATCAATGATTATGTGGTCAAATTGGTCGATAATTGGCGCTAGTGCCTCTCTTAGCCTAGTTTCTCTACCGATTCTATGGCTCAATTCAATTTCAGCCCCAGATAGGTGAATGTCGCTGGGAAGTAGCCATAGGTTTTCAATTGCTAAATCTTCAGGTACACGTTTCGAATTTTCATTTCTTTTAGCCCAAGCCTTTTGCATTGATTCAGTAATTTGTTCGGGAGATATGAGATATTCTTCCATCAGTGGAAGGTCTTCTCCACTATCGTTTACTAACAAATCATATGCTGTTTTCTTGATTTTCTTCTTTTCAACACCAAAAGATGTTGCGCAATTTCCTTGCGGGTCTAAATCGATGAGTAATACCTTTGCAGGTGGGACTTTGAATTTAGTAGAACCTTTAGCGAGTGCTGTAGCCAAATTGACTGCAGTAGTCGTTTTCGCGCAACCGCCTTTCTGATTAGCGACTGCTACTACCATCTTGTACGGATTCATCAAATACCCCTGAAAATACTCTGCTGTAAACTATCGAGGCGGGCGGCCCTCTGTAAAGAGTCGCATTCATCGAGTAGTAATCATCCCTGTTGGATGACTGGTACTGGAACTTCGGAGAGGATTTTGCGCACAATGTGCATTCCAGTAATTCCACGAATCTTAGCCTCTGGCTTCATTACGATTCTGTGAGAGATAATCTGTAATGCAATTCCTTTGATGTCGTCAGGGATTACATAGTCACGCCCATCCACTGCAGCAGCGGCTCTACCGGTCTTGAATAGGGACTGGCTTGCACGAGGAGATGCACCGTTCACTACACGGTGGTCTTCACGAGTTCTCTGAACAATCTCAACGATGTATGAGAGGATTGCAGGGTCGACATGTACTGTTTCAAGCGCCTTCTGCATAGCAACTACTTTCTTTGGAGATGTTATTTGTTCAACATCGTGTTGATCTTTTCCACGTAGTTTACGGCGAGCCAGAATTGCCTTTTCTTCAGCACGATCAGGGTAACCCATGCTCATCTTCATCAGGAAACGATCCATCTGAGCTTCTGGTAATGGATATGTTCCTTCTTGTTCGATAGGGTTCTGAGTTGCTAATACAACGAAAGGTGCAGGCAACTTGTGCGTGATACCTTCGATTGTAACCTGCTTCTCTTCCATTGCTTCTAGCAATGCAGCCTGTGTCTTAGGTGGAGCACGGTTAATTTCGTCAGCAAGAAGAATGTTGGAGAACAGAGGTCCTGCACGTAGTTTGAATTCTCCAGACTTTTGGTCATACATGTATGTCCCCATGATGTCACTCGGAAGCAAATCGGGGGTGAACTGAACACGCTTGAATTTACATCCAAGAGCACGAGCAAAGGTATTGGCAAGTAATGTCTTAGCAAGTCCAGGGAAATCTTCTAGCAGCATGTTTCCGTTAGATAGAACTCCAACGGTAACTCTTCGTAGATTTTCGTTCTTACCTATGATAACCTTGGAAACTTCTCCCATCAATGAGTTTGCGATGGAAGAAACCGTTGCAATAAGGTCCTTTGTACGATGGTCACCTGCTGGTGCGCCTGCTTGGAATCCTGCATTCATGGTAATAGCACCTCGTGGTACAAGAGGGGAACCAATCAATTCCATACTTCAAGGTATTGCGTATACAAGTCGTTGGCAATTGAGCAAATATTGGGGGATTATCTTCCCCAAAAGTGGTCTTGCTTACGATGTAGACGAGTAATTTCTTCCAGAATCTCCTCTTCTATGGGTGTGAGTTCTAATTTTCTTAGGCGCTTAGCATGGGATGCAGGTATGTCTACCCAAAACTCGTCACCTTCTTCGATATGACGGCCAACTGTTGGACCCATTACAGCAACTGCAAGTTCTTCTCCCTGGTGGCCTTGTTTCACTTCATCACTAGATCGAGTCCTTAAACTCTTGATTTGGCCTACTGCGGTACCATCCAATTTCATGATTCGTTGGCCCACATGGACTCTACCACCCAGAACACGCATACCTACAATTGCAGGTCCCTTGTTTCTGAAAGTGTGGTCCTTGAGATAACGTAAGTGGCCAGGATACACAAGGTTCTCTCGTGCCGCCGCATCCATTTCGGCTTTGGTTGTCTCTCTCCATTCTTCAAATTCTTCAAGAATGCGATAAATAATTTCGGCGTCGATGAATTTGATTTCAGCATCCGGGCCTTCTAATTTAGGCTGCACTTCAGTATTACCCTTGACAGAGAAGGCCAGAATTATTTGATTCAACGGGTCTTCAGCACACTGAGCAGTGATGATGTCTCTCTTATTGACGGGTCCGATAGTAGCCATCCTGATCGGGATGTCAATCTTGTTTAATTCGAAAGCTAGTGCTTCTAATCCACCAACCGTGTCGGCTTTGATGACAACGCCTTCTTCAGCAATCTCCACAGATATCGATGCTTCTTTGTAGGCTTCCTTCTCTGCGTTTGCTTTAGAATCGGAATCGTTAGTTTGCCTCAATGTTGTCCCTGCTAGAACGTTTTCAAGTCCAGGCGCTACAATTTTGAGCCCACAAGCTGCAACAGCGTTATCGCATGATTCCCAACGGTCACCAGCGTCACGCATTTCAGACATTCCTTTCGGCCTAAACATCCCCTTGATGTGTGTTGTAAATGGCCCATTGGCTCCAACAAGGGTTATGCTGTCTCCAACATTTAATTCACCACGATTGAGGATTACATCAATTGTCTTGCCTAATCCTCTTTCATCCTTCATCTCTAAGACAGTTCCTTCACCATTGCCTAATGTGTCTCGTAATCTATCATCAAGGAATCTTTCAGCGAGGCCGACAGTGACAGTTAACAAATCTTGAAGTCCTTCTCCATCCTTAGCAGAACATGGAACCATTGCTAGATTCGATTTGAAATCGCGAATTTTATCATATCTTTCAATATTGAATCCATGCTCACTGAATTGTCCTAACAATTTCCAGTAACGCTCTTCGAAATACTGTTGAACATCTTCTCTCTGATTCGCCCAAGATTCAATGAACGAACGTCCTTCGACGGTTCTCCAGCCATGAAGACGGTCAACTTTGTTAGCGGCAACTACGAATGGTGTTTTTTTGTCTCTGAGGATTCTTAGACTTTCGATAGTTTGTGGTTGTAAACCTTCCATCACATCTACGACAAGAATGGCGATGTCAGCTAATGCACCACCTCTGCTTCTCAAACTAGTAAACGAATGATGCCCAGGGGTGTCAATGAATAAAAGTCCTGGGCTGTTGAAATCTTTGCCGCCAGTCATGGGTGCACATGTCTCATTGAGAATTTTCGCAGGAACTTCTGTTGCACCAATGTGCTGAGTTATTCCGCCGGCTTCTCTATCCATCACACTTGCTTGCCTTTCGCTACCAAGTGATCTAAAATGATCCAAAACACTTGTCTTGCCGTGGTCAACATGACCGAGTACGGCCACGATTGGTTGTCGTTGCCAACCCAGTTCTTTCTCCTCTTCTTCAGGAGCGGTTTCTAAGCCATCTCCTTCATCAGACATATCAAAAACTCCAATTGGATTTTTAATTTTTCAATTGACGTTCAATTCACTCATAAACCCAAGATTGACTATCTTGGTTCCAGTCGTTAACGCCTTCTGGGAACCATAGTCCCAGTTCGAATTCTGCAGTATCTGTAGCATCTGATCCGTGAATCATATTGTAGCCAATGTCCATTCCGAAATCGCCACGGATTGTTCCCGGGGCTGCTTCTCTTCCATTGGTTGGACCGATTAGATTGCGAGCCACACTAATTGCATCTCTTCCAGAC